>Ga0209700_105405_pt1 | contig 21577 bp, 10 predicted proteins | sample SiratroredBW_FD_187528 | JGI IMG/M metagenome (GOLD analysis project Ga0209700, IMG submission 187528) | Root nodule microbial communities of legume samples collected from California, USA - Siratro red BW (SPAdes) (version 2) | ecosystem: Host-associated > Plants > Roots > Nodule | place: USA... | reverse complement strand
AAGTTTTCTTACTATTTACTTTTATGTGTTATTGATTTGATTTAAATTGATTTTATATCATATTGTGCTCTAACGTTCAAATTTGTTCATAACGGAAAATATTCAAATTATTATGAAGCATTTAATTATGATTAATTGATTTTATATCATAATTTGCATTAACGTTCAAATCTGTTCATAATAGAAATTATTCAAATTATTGATGAAGAGTATCTCAGATATAATTTCTCTATGTTATAATAAATTATTTCTGATACAGACTTAATCAAGTTTAATGCAATATGAAAATTAGAGAAGTATTTCCAGTTTGAGCTTCATACATCGGAAAGTCAAGATTGCTCTGTTCAAGCATCCCAACGGCTAGTTTCTAAAAAGCTATATATAGAGGAGCAAGTTCAAGTTGAAATATACAACAAGGAGAAGCGAAAAGAGAAAAACATCATACAATACATTTGAAGAAAATATACTGATGTTTATTGTCAATCTGCTATAGAGAGCATTTAGAGTTTTGGGTTGTGCGAAACCATTGTGTAATTCTTTACCATTGTGAAGTAAACCCTTGTGAGCTTTCATTGTTCTCTCTTTTGAGAGTGTTTATTTCAATCTTGAGTGGTCTTGATCTCAGGGGGAGATTGAGACTGGTATAACCTGGAGAGGTTTGTGTACTCGTTGTAACCTGGAGAGGTTTGTGTACTCGTTGTAACTATTTGCTTAATAGTGGAACCTCTTGAACGGTTTGTTCAAGGGAGAACTAGACGTAGCCCAAGAGATTAGGGTGAACCAGTATAAAACTGCTTTATCTGTGCTTATATTTTTTGCCTTGGTTGGTGGTTTCTATTTATAGCAAATTGAGTTCAGGCTCCATTCAACCCCCCCTTCTGGAGCCAGCTGTTCCTACAGTATTCACAAGGGTTACATGCTTGGTCCGTGAGTTTTGTGTATGCACTGTGCTTTTGCAGGTATTAAGGGAATATTATAAGAAGGTGAGTTGGAAGAATGAGGCATCGGTAGTTACATGATTGTACGTGATTGTATCATCAAATGGATGTTCTTAAAGATGACATTGCAGGGATGAGGTGCTGGGAAACAAGATGTTTATCATTATGGTTGTGAATTTTAGTTGTTGTCAACACCCAATTTCATCCGGGCAAATAAAGTTATTTCAAAATAAATAAAAGAAGGAAGAAAATTAAAATTTAAAAATTGGGTTTTATCATATTTTGTCATTTTTAAAATAAATAAAAAAGAGAGTTTTGGTTTCATTTTATTTTATGAAAAAAGTTTTAAAATAAAATTCGTAAAAAGGAAAAAAAAGTTAAAGAAAATCAGTTTGCTCAAGCACAATCCATTAGAAGTGTGTTAAGAAAGAAAAATAAAAATTGTTATCTCTCCCCAGTAAAATGCTGACATGTCATATTATCTCTCTTTCTGCCTGCCTTTTCTGAGGCCGATTAATTACACAAAAATAATTGAAAAAATATAGAAAGGTTAGAAATTTGAATAGTTGAGCTTATTATTATTCTGCTTAATAGTGATTAAATGATGATTGTCTAATAATTTGTGTGTTTTCTTTCTTAAACTATTATGCTCATTTTATTTGTTGACTCTATATTTTTTAGGTTGCTCTTAATCAAATTAATAAAATAATAAAAAAAAAGTAAATTAAAAAAAAGAAAAGATTTAGTTTTCATGTTTTTTAGAAATAATTAAAAAAAATGAAAATTAAAATAAAATAAAATAAAATAATAACAAATATGTGGTACGTTAGTAGAGTTGTCCCCATTCATTGTGTTGTTGCACTCAATTATTCTCCATTTATTTTTCACATTCATTCTAATTATTCTGAGCAATGATTGATATCCCTTGCCTTTAGCCATAATTTATTACACACAGGGGTTCTATGTCTGCCACAGTAGTAGTAGTTTTATGACTCTGCCCATTTTGTATTCTAGATTCATTCTTCCCGTTTAAGATTTGATTGACAGTTTTGTAAAAATGCAATCAAGTGGAGACAATAAAAAATTAATAGGTTTAAATCTGAATTAAAAGTGAGCTGAATATTACCATTATAAAAGGCCTTGCTTAGTGAATAGAAAGAGGCATGTGAAAAATGTTGGAAAGATACTAAAAAGGATCCTAAGAATACACGGTGGGCAGAAAATTTGAAGGTTCGAATTCAGAGAAAAGGAAATACATTTTTTAGGATCTTCAACTGATATGTTCTGATTACTCGATCTCATATATTTGATATGTACATGTAATTGTCTTGTTTGAGAGCTACTACGATACCTTGATATTCAACCCTTATCGTTTTGATTTTTATTTAATATAAAATCTTTTCAAACTATTAAGGATGTAGAAAATAGATTTAGGCTAAGTTCAAGAGGGGGTGAATTGAACTATTAAAAATTTTCAAGAACTTTTCGCAAAATACTGGAAAGTGTTAAAGATTCCAATGAAGATTCTTTATCAATTTACTGATCAATGAAATTTAAAATTACACAGCAAAAGATCAATATGTTTCATAACAAATTCAAATATCTTGTAAAGTGCACTCAATTAAAGAATAACAACAGTTGATCAAAATGATAAAGGCTATATTTTAGTGTTTTCAACTACAATTTTTGGATGATTTAATGTCTTTAATGTTGAGAGCAAGCAATTAATGTTCATATTTTGCCTTAAAATTTATTGAAGAACGCATTGTGACCCTAGATTGATAAAGAAAAGGATTTCAAGAAGAAATGAGAGGAATAAGAGAAGATGAGCTGGAAAGGAAAGACAATGCAGTTGTGAAAGAAATATAGAAGAGAAGAAAACTATTGTTAGTGACAAATTGCTTAAGTATCAATTTCAGATTGAGCTAGAAGTCACTAAAGGCCTAATGGCACAAAAACCTAAAATTGGCAAGAGGTATAAAAGTGGAAAGAACTTCATTGGAAAGGGAGCTGGCTGGCAGCTACAGTGAAGAACGGTGCCCTGCAAAAGAATTTCTCTTGTTTTCATGGCTTCCATGTGTAACTAACTTTCATCTATTTTGGGATTGAATGTAATTTCCTCACACTTTGTATTCTTGTTGTTCATCTTGATAATGCATGAGTTATTCAGACTGTATTCTCTGTGTGTACTTAATGCTTAAATCCTTTGCGCAACTGTTTCTTAAACTAAAAATCTTGAAATTAACTGGAAAGTAGTTTTGAGGTTTGGAAATCATTGAGAGTACCCATTACAATGCAACATCAGGGATGGGTTACATTGTAATGGTTGCGTGAAACAACTGTACTTAATGTGGGTTAACCCTCCATGAAAGTTGGGAATAACAATATCATGCAAGAGAACCTATGAATTTCAAATCACGAGGAATCGGGTTGAATGAATCTTATTTGTGCAAAGTCATAGGATAAACATGCGTTATTAATGATTTATGGTTAAGAATACAAATAGTTGAGTTAATGAGTTCAATCCCAAGATAGTTTCCCCATTACTGCATTTATACTCTATTTTATTGTTCATCTTTACACAACCCAATCTGTTCTATATTAAATCCTTAAACGCTTTTCGCTTAAGCTACTCCACTAGCTGAGGCTCGATTAATATCATTCCCTGTGGATTCGACACTTGTACTTATTTCTCTACATTACTTCTTGACTTGGTATACTTGCGAAAGATAGTCATCACAAAACAATATCAAAAACAGAAGCGGAAGCAATCAGTTGATTATAAAAGGTGTTCTTAAAGTAAATTCAATCCAGTAGATAAACAGTAATCACAGTGTACAACAAATCAATCACTCAGTAAAACAGTTCAGATAAAATAGTAAGATCAATAAATAAAAATTTGAATCAAGAAAATATACTTTTAGAAATTTTATTAATCAAATTGTAATATCATAAAACAATCAACACATCAAAACAATCAAAAATAGTTCTAACCAATTGTATGAAAAATATAACCATTTTAGAAAAATGCACTGATAACAGCAGAAAGAACAATCAGTTAAGCGCGGAGAACAATTAATTGAGTGTGCGATAACAGAAAAGATAAGTGTTCAGGAAAAGAGAAAGAAAGATCAAGAACACAAAGATTAATACTGGTTCACCCTTCCACAAAGGCTACGTTCAGTCCTTTGCCAACTAGCAAAGAGTTCCACTAATCAAGATCACCAAGATCAATTCACACAATACAAAACACTTGCACCAACAAGCAATCACTGCTCCCAGCAATACACACTACTCGCCGCAGCAAATACATACTACTGAACCCTGCAGTAGGTGCCTTACTAATGCAGAACCCTATGCACTAAACCAGTTACAATTACAACACTGTGTAACTTGTAACACCACAATCACAATACAAGAAATGATCAAGAATACAATGAATACAATAGTGATACTACTCAACAGATTACAAAATGTATTAAGATCAGAGTAGAACACTTAGCTCTGCATCAAGATCCCAGTTACACAAGATCAATTCAACAGTAAAGCTCCAAGATCAGTTTTCTTGATGAAAAATAGTTGTCAAATGATCACAAAGTGTAAGCACGTTTTTTCTCTCAAAAAATTTCACTAGTATTGCTCAGAATGATTTTTATATCTCGTTATGTGAAAAACACATGCATGGTCATTATATAAGAAAACTGATTAGCTGATTGTTAAAACTTCAATCAATTGAGTCAGTCATCCAATTAATTGAAATATTCTGTGACTTAACAGAAAATCCCAAATTTTGAAAACAGTTTACTGATTTCCTTTCTAAAATAGATTATCAAAATCTGATTTGTTCTTATTCAGTCTTTTGAAAATATTATTAAGCAAAATGATTTTGGAGCTTACTTCGAATTATCAATCATGCAACATATGATTTTGAACCAAAGGCAGTACTCACAAACACACGCAACCTAAGTCTAAGACCAGCACTCCATCAAGCTCTATGAGTCTTCATGCACTTCATGTTGCAAGCTAAGATCCATTATAGACTTCATTCTTGTGTTGATTTCATCAAATCATATTCAGCAACTCCTGGTGCTAACAATCTCCCCTAATTTGATGAAAGCAAACACGTGTGTGTTGTGTTGTATTGCTTCAACCTGTAACAACGTTGATTAGTAATCTGTAAATTCAACAGGTTCAGAGAAATATTTAAAATCAAACTGATTGAACTGAAACAATTAGTTAGAATTCTTATCATTCTCAAACCAATTCAGATCAGATTTTTCTACAATCATGGCATTGCTCCCCCATACTCCATTGTCTCGTTTATAATATCAAAGAGAAGAAATGAGATAGTATTAGAAATAGAACCATGTTAAACATAAAAACAGATACTTCATATTTCATTTCACAATATATCGGCGCAGCAAATTAGAATGACTTGATTAGCCGGATTTTACATCATACATTGGATAGATAGATTACTACATCTTTCAACAAACTAGATACCCATCAGAACAGCAAAGTTGGATAAACCAACAGAAAACAACATAGCAGCAACAATAGATAAAATAGAAATAAAAACAACAAACTAAACCAACAACAACACATCAGACCTAGTAGCAACGCACATTACTACCTACTAAACACACATCAGACCTACTTCTCCCCCTTTGCACTCATCAAAGTGAGGAAAGAAGAAATCAACAACGATATGCATGAACAAGCTCAGTCATCTGGATTAAAGAACATGTGGCCTAACTTGTTTTGAACATCCTCAAGAGATCCTTCAATGTTTTGGAACCTGGTTTTACAATATTAATAGTGGTTTCTCTCTTCTTCATGCATGGTATGCAACTGTGACATCATACGTTCCTCAAAACCAGCAAAGTAGTTCTCATAACCAGTGTGTGGAACATCATGTATAGGAACATCATAGCCTTCATCAGCAACAACAACACTTGTTCCACCATTATCATCTTCTTCAACTAGTTGAGGATTAGAACTGTCATAATCAGCTTTGCAGATCCAATGATCATCATTTTGTGCCTTTGCTTGTTCCACCACTTCTTTTTCAGTATCAATCTCAAAATATTCAATAAATTGAGATATGAGAACAATATAAGGAATTTTGTATTCGACCTTCTTCCTTATCTTAATCAGATACTCTTTGATCACACTGATCCAGTTGACTTGAATCTTCCCCATTAGACAATACATCATCATGAGATCTTCTTCAATAAGTACAACATGGTTGAATCCTCTCGATGTTAATAACCAGATCACAGTGAACGTCAGGATGCGTGGAGTCACAACTAGTCCACCCACTAAATAACTCCTGGATTCATTATTAGGATTCCTCAAACAGGACTTGAAGAACTATGCTTTGTTGAACCTTTCCAATCCAATAGTGTTGTTCTTTCCAATAAGAATTCCAGCATTCCTCAGCCCCACAATAGCCAACCAAACATCACCATTGATGTAGATATCTATTCCTTTGACTTGAGAATAGATGACTTCTTCAACAGACCACATATTGGTCAGAAAAACCTTGACCAAATCTGGATAAACATTTCCAAACAATCTCACAAATTTTTCAAGTTTCTGAAACCTCAAGGCTTCTCTAACATCATCCAGCTTCTCCTCTTTCAGCCATAACATCTTAAGAACTTTAGGAGCAATGAGAACTTTCCTGCTGAATTCTCTATGGTATTCCTACATGTTTTCATAGTTTCCAGCAAACCAGCGTTCAAGATAGTCAATCTCGTTAAATTCACTTGTTTTCATCTATATTAATGGAACAAAAGAAAAGAAGTAGCAACACTAGAGCACTCAACTAGGGTGCTTGTTTAGTTTTTTTCTTCAAAGATATATGTATTAATTCAATTTGTTGTTCCAATAATGAAAAGAGAAACTGTTTGCAGAAATTGTAAGCTATTGTATTGTGAATTAGTAGTAAGGAAATGGTATTATCACTACAAGAAAAAAGCTATTTAGAGACCAATTTTTAGCTATTAAATGAAACGATTGCTAAGTGTGACCAAAATAGTCATCAAATTAAATTTTGGTTGCTAAATAACTACAAAATATGAATTTAGTGACCAATTAAGTCAAGATAATTAGTATCTAACATTAGCTACCAAGGTTTTAGTGACCTATATCATTAGATTCTAAATTGGTATCTAATTAAGTTAGAGAATAATTTAGAATCTAATGGTATAGGTTACTAAAACCTTGGTAGCTAATGTTAGATACAAATTATCTTGACTTAATTGGTCACTAAATTCAATCATTACTTCTATTTTGTAGCTATTTAACAACCAAAATCTAATTTGGTAGCTATTTTGGTCATAATTAGCAACCATTTCATTTGGTAGCTAAAAATTGGTCTTTAAATAGTTTTTTTCTTATAGTGTATATTATATGTATCATGATGGTTGTTTATTCTATGCTGAATAGATTTATCAAACTACCAGGTAAGAAAAAGTAGTCCTATTATGCAAACATTAAGGGTATGAATCCTAAGAAATAAACAAGCCAAAGTGTAACATACCATATGCAGAGAAGAAAATGTCAAAATATCAGTGAAGACAAAGATACTTGAGACCAAGTGTAAGAGGTAGACTGCCTAAGAAGGTACCTGATGACAAACTGATTCTCTGGAATTTAACAAACAGAGCCACATTGATAAGGAAGATGACTGATGATAATACTTTTCAAAGTATTAAAATCAAAAGAAAGGTTGGGAACTACAATTCTATTGGAAAAAGAGTTGAAGATTCCTTATTGTTCTAGCAAAAATTGTATAGACCACAAATCATACTTTTTACACTATTCAGTCTACTCATTTTGTTTAGTACTAAAAAGTGCCATATTTATTTTTAAAAAATGTTTTCAGTGCATAAAATACTCTGTAATAGAGCTTACAGAATCTTTACAGAGACAAGAAGTAGTTAGTTGCTTACAAGATTTATCAGTAGACACTGCAGCATCTGAAGCCGTGTGAGTCTGTTTTTGATATCCATTCCATTACATGTTATTTATATCCATTGAAATTTCTAGCATCAATTTAACAAATCAATGAGTATATATATGTGTGTTTGATGTGGCTCTTGCTAACACTTATGTATGTAGATAGTGACAGGTCCATGGATGTTGAAAAAATAAATAAACCACTGTTAATATAAGAACTTCATACAATAATAAAATATAAGTATCACGTCATTTTTATTGTCCCTAAATCTACATGTTTAATGATACTAATCGAATCAGGAATATTCAAGTTCACCAGATATGCAGGGCTATTGAAAACCCCAACATACTTGTGATTCATCAACTGTTTCAACAAACAACTAAATGTTTAATCGCGACAAAGTATCGGTAGTGGTTAGGGAATTAACAAAGAATTCTTATGCTTCGTTTGTATTCGGTTTGATCTATGACACAAACTATTATTATTTTTATTCATACAAGTTGATAACATCTGTTCTTACAGAGCCTAAGAGCCAAGAACAATAAAAGTTCTTGCGGAGCCTTGAGGTTGAGAACAAGACTTCAAAGTGCCAACTGTTCCGATCTCTTTACAAATCAATATTCTTCGGTCGTCGGAGTAAAGGGAAGATTCTTGTTGTAAGTACTCTACTCTCTCTCACTGGTGTTCTTAATTATCAGAAATCCATAGTATGAGTTGGGGCAAATTTTCCAAAAGTCCTTTAGCTATACTCACTATTTTCTATTTATACCGTTATGCATGGTGTTATGAGGAAGATGTATAGCCTCTTGGCCCTCAGAGATATGATGACTGTTCTACACTGTCTCAGAGGGAAGACGTATGTCTTCCCTGCATGAGGTTGTTGTTCTGGACTATATGTCAGAGGGAAGGCGTGCAGTCTCTTCTGCGCAAGGCATGATTGTTGTTCTGCCCCGTGTGTCAGAGGAGAGACGTGCAGTTTCTTACACAGGGAAGGCATGTGGTCCCCTCTTTGTCAGGTAATGTGAGCGTTGTTTATTGGGATTTGTCTCTTTGTCAGATGTAAGGTGCTTGTTCCCAATGCAAAGGTAGTGGAGATGTTGGTTTGTTGGCATTGGCTTGGTACCTGTCACTCGGGCACTTGTTAGCCTGGTTACTCCTCAGCCTGGTTACTTGTCGACCTGGCACTTGTCAGCCTGGATACTTGTCGGCCATAGTTGCTACTGGCCATACAGTACAACATCTATACTTCTCTATGCTTAATTTTTTTCTTTTTCTTTTTGGGTTTGGTCATGTATAAATTGTTGTTTAGTTTGATTAACAATTGGAACTTTCTCTTTAAATTTAGAATTGAAACCAAATTTCTAAGAGTTTGGTATAACACAAATCTTAGTGATAGTTTAATGTAACTATATTAGTAATATGATCAATAAGGAAATTAGGCCTTGTCTTCTAAGGATTTTGATACAGTAAATTTGGTAATAGATTTTAATATTTGAAGTATAAAATAATAAATTATCTTCGTGACAGCCTTCTAACCCAATTTCTCTTTAACTAAATGAAAAATAAGAAAATAAAAGAATTCATATGGCTATTATTTTTCTAAATAAACTTATAGAAACGAAAATAAATAAATGTACTCTTAAATATTAAAAATGGTACTCTACAAGTTGTAAATAATAAAAATCATAATAAAACTTTAAAACATTTATAAAAAAATTAAAATAAATAAATAATTATCTCTACGTTATATCATACCTAATCAAGAACATCTAAAATAAAGATAAAATAAGTTTGTATTTTGTCACTTACAACTTCTTATTATTTATTAAACTTGTATTGACGTGCAATAGCATTTATCTAAACAATAAAATTATAAACAACATTAACAAAAGAGTGATGTATATATATTACATATGTAAGAGACATTTATAATTAAGAAAATTACAGAATAAGTAAACAAATCCATCCATTATACACATCAACACATTCTCGATCATCATCTTACTTAATCAATCCAAATGCACTAATGAATCTTTGAACGTGCTTTCATCTTTAAGAGTACAAATCATACAAAAAAAATTTCGTGATACACAAGTAAGCACATCAAGAATAAATACAAGAACTCACATTATTATAACTCACAAGCACTTAAAAGAAACAAAAGCTCCCATAGCATAATAACCCATTAATATTGATAATTCATCATTACATATATTAAGATATACATTTTTAAACACTTACACATATATCTCACGAAAATCGTCACTTTATGTATTAAAGAAGCGTTTGTAAACCGATCAAGATAGTTCAATTAATATCCTAATCAAGATAAGTTACAATTTTTGCCGATAAAAAAAAGATAAGTTCTTATTCCGTTTATAATGAATTTTGTCTCTTCTCGGGTTTTATATTTAAGTAATAATCCATCAAGATTGACATTGGCTCCACACTTGTATGTTGATAACACTTCTTCCCCCTTAGTTAATGGTCCTTGGGAAAAGTCTTCAAAGGGTCATCTTTTTTACGCAATGTGTATCTCCCCAAATGTGGTGAAGGACCTCAATAAGGTTCTCATTGGTGATGTAGCAATTCCTCACCTCATTGCATCCAAAACATCTAATATTCTTGAAGAAAAGTACATTTTCTTACCTTTTTCACATTTATGTTTCTTCATGAAAAAAAAAAAAAAACTCGTCAAGCTTTAATGAAAAAGTTATTATGTTCTTAGTTTTGCAATCATATGATACTTTCCTTTATTTAGTTTGGTTTAAATTCTTCAATGGTTTTTCATCTTCAATGCCATTCATAAGATGTTCTAGAATATAAAGAACATGGATCATAACATTCCAAATGTCTCTACCAATGGTTTATCATCTTCAATGCCATTCATAAGATGTTCTAGAATATAAAGAACATTGATCATAACATTCCAAATGTCTCTACCAAATAATTCAATGAAAATCTTCATTCTAATTTTTCAAAATTTGGTAATTCACTCTGAAGAACATTTTGGCCTATCTAAAACACCTTCGGCAAAAGGTATATTTTCGTCAACCATTAAAAATAAATCCAGAAAAAAACTTGAATAATTTTTAAGAAAAAAATCTAGAAAAAACTTGAATAATTTTTAAGAACTTAGGTTGTGATACCAATTGTTAGAAAAATAAATTGAGTTTAAAGAGAGGTGAGTTGAACTTTCAAATAATTTATAAACTTCTTTTTATAAATGAAAGATTTGGATACTTTAAAGAAAAACCAATTTTAGCTTAAAAAATATATTATTTTCAATGTTTTTTAATCTTCTTAAACGTTGAATATGAATGTAATTATATGTGAGTTGTAAGAGATACGGGAAAGAGATAATACCAAGAACTATAATAGTCTACATCTCAAAGAAGATTACATCCAATTGTTTATCATCTTTATCAAGTGAATATACTAATTTCAAATTTTTACAAGCACGTTATAAGAAAAATAAGAAATACTACATAACATAACATCTTGAACACTACAATGTCTCTTGCAACCTTTTGTGAAACTCTATCATAAGAAAAATTCATTTAACGGTCCTAGTCAAGAACAACCAATAACAAAGAAAACAAATTAACACTAGTAGAAAAACATCATTCTACGTCTGCGTATAATGACGGTTAAAAAACAAATTGATATAATAAAAAACACGATGACATTTTTGTAATAATGGAACATAGTTCACGTCGGTTCCACACAAACCGACGTAGAGACGTCAGTTACACCTAAAATCGTCATAGAAAAGACAGTAAAATTCAAAATTCAAACTTTTAAAATTAAAATTTGATGCTGGACATATCACGTCAGTTATGTGTCTCTAATCGACGTGATATATACTGAAAACCACGTCGGTTGTTAATTTTCCACTAATGTAATATTCTCCTCGTGGCACGTGAGTAAATTTTGAAGAAAATTTGGTAAAATTTAGTCACATACTACATCGGTTGGGAGCTCCAACAGACGTAGTATGTCCCGTGAGTTAAAATTAGGGATTTCAAGAGAGATATTAACTCTTGGGTATCACTTTTCTTTTACTCTTACATTTTATTCTCCTTCATCTTCTCCTTCTCCTCACCCTCGCTCACTACCTCCTCCTCACCCTTGTTGCCTCACCCTCGCTTGCTGCCTTCTCTTCACCCTCACTCGCTGCCTTCTCCTCTAAACCTTCTCGTGGTGCCGCTTTTATTCTCACTAGTTTTTATTTGTATTTGGCGTAGTGTCACTTTCTTTTCTCACATTTGCATCTTTGTTGTTCATTGGTTTTGTTAGGGTTCGTTTGGCTCCATTTTCAACTATCTTCCATATTTGTTTGGTGTGTGTAGGTTAATTGTTTGGTTCAACATCCTTTACAAGTGGTTTGCAATTTTGTAAAATTCATTAAAAATAGTTAGTAGTATATTTTTGACCCAAAATTTTTATCAACATCTTATATTGTATAGGGTTATCATAGATTTAGGGTTTGAAAAATTTAGAATGAAAAAACATCAAACGACCATAACTTTTTATAGAGAACTCGGATTAAGACGCTTCAAAAATGAAAGTTGCTCGAAATAGGGCAACGAATTTACTGGCCAACAATCAAAAGGCAGTTGGGCCTCCGAAAATTCCAAAATTCCATCATTTAGGGTTTCTTTTTTTTGTTAATTTTCACCTTTTTTTTTATTTTGTAGCCTTTTATTTCACATATTTATACTTGTTAAAAAATTCTAAAATATTTTGTGGTGTTTTCTTATATCAATTACAGATTTATCAACCTATTATTCATTTTTTTTAGAAAAATCGCTTTTAACGTCGATTGTAAGCTACAACTGACGTAATAGATGACTTTTCACGTCGATTTTAGCTTACAACCGATGTTAAAAGTCCTATACTACCTTGGGTCCAACTCCAACCGACGTAGTATCCACCTCTTTCAGTTGTTTTAGTCTAATATATGATGTCTGTTTTTATTTTCAACTGGCGTAGTGACATACATACAACGTCAGTTGCATAATCGACATTGTATGTCCAAAACTTTTTACATCGGTTACATAACCGACATAAAATGTCTTCCAGAACCGACGTGAAAGTCATTTTTCTACTAATGTGTAACAAAATCAATTAGATAATGAAGTACAAAAGTTAACTCTCTCTATAATCAAAATTATGTGATTTTTCAACAAAAATGTGATATATAACACTTGATACATGATCTTTTGAGATATTTTCCAAAAAGAGCATAAAAACATATTTTCAATCAACAAAGTAGTATTTTAATGTTTGAAATTTGTAGTAAGAAAAACTTTTTTAAGTTTTCTTATGGATCTCAAAAGATAACCAAAAACTTATTTAAACTAATTGAAATAGTGCAGAATGAGTTTCAAAATTGATTTCAATTGGTTAATTCACGGTTCAATTGGCTGAAATCACTTGAATTATAATTTTAAGTAATTTCAATTAATTGATTAATAATTCAATTTATTAAAATACTGCAAATTGATTTTGTGAAAGAAAAAGTTTTAAGATTTTAACCAATTAAAAATTCATTTTAGTCAATTAAAATATTTAAGCTTGTGATTTCTACGAAGTTGTAAACATTTCAACTAACTAAAAACAAATTTCAATTAATTAAAATTTCCTTACTTTTATTAAAATTTAAAATTTTATGTAAGGTTCTAAAACAGTTTTACACAAAAAAAATATCATGATCAAACATCCACCCACTCATACAACTCTTAATCCTAATAATCCCACTTAACACAAGATTAACTACAAAATCAACTTATCAATACATCTATCATCAAAGATCAACTTGTCAATACATCCATCACCAAATTCAAATGGTTAGGAATCAAGTTTATTCAATCAAGCTTTATTGAATCTTAAATGTCAATAAATATAACTTGTTTAAATTTATTTTTGGTCTCAAGCATGGGATATCAAGATAACAATGTCTTGTTGTATTGATTAAGTTAACAAGGACATTTGCTAACAGTTGTTTAATTGGCAAACATACTGTCTTGTTTTAATTTTTGTTATCATTTCCATGATCATTACTAGTAAATGTTTAGTAAGTGTTTAATTGTAATTTAATAGTTATGCACGTAAATGTAAAAATGAGTACATAATATATAAATATAAACTAAAAATAAGTTCGTATTAATTAGAATTACCAAAATGAATTTCATCCAATTAGTAAACTTCAAAAATCCTCAAAATTCATTGAGGTAAGGAAAAAAAAAATATAACCTAAATTAAATATGTTATTTTTTGCTTAACTTATTCAATTTGTTAGCTAAATGAGCTTAGTTTAGATTGGTACTCGTAGATTGACTCGTTTTATAAATAATAAATTATATTCTAAAAATAAAATGTTATGAAAAATTATTTTTTAAAACATAAAAAATATATTATAATTTACATACCAAATTATGATATAAATCAATATAATTAATTCTATTAATATAACTTAAATTTTAAAAAACATATTTTATTTTTTTATTTAAAACTTTTTTTTATGTATATTGACATAAGGTCGAACTGCACCTAAAAATAACAATCCACATAGAATGGACCTCAATGACCCATGTCAATTTACTAGATAGGTTCCACCCCTTTTGTCAATTATAATATTAATGTCTCGGTTTCATTTAAGACGCCTTCTTTTTGAACCTCTCTTTCACAAGTTCTTTCTGCATTTCTGTATTTTCTAAAATTTCTAAAATATTTTTTTAAATTATATAATTTAAAATATAATTTTATATTATAAATTTTATAATTTAAAATATACTTTTTTTATTTCATATTATACAATTTAAAATATAATATTTTTAAGATTTTGAATTTTATAATTTGAAATATAATTTTTATATTATGTATAATTCAAAATATAATATATTTTAAATTATATAATCTGAAATATAACTTTTTTATATTTTGAATTTTATAATTTGAAATATAATATTTTAATTCTAAATTGTATAATTGAAATGAAAAAATAGAAAATGAAATTTATTTAAATTTTTTTCATAAAGGGTATAATGATCATTTTATTTTGTTTGACTCTATGATATGCAGGAAGAAAATATGAAGATGCAGAAACCAGGGTCTTTATCTAGTGCATTTTCTTATTGATGCTTTTACAATACGATTCTAGATATCTTATAACAATTGTTTGCTTATAAGAGTATTTATCAAATACATATTTCACAAATATTTCATCATTAAACATTTATGCTATAAATAACCAATAAATTAAAATTTGTTTTAGTAATTTGATATATTAGGTGAATTTAGTATAGTCTAGTTCCAAGAATCACTTTTTAGATATTTCTTAAAATTCAAAGTTATGATTATAAAACTTATAACAATTTCTTACATTAAGTATTTATGTTATAAAACAATTAATATATTAAAATTTATTCAAGTAATTTAACATATTGGGTGAATTTTATTAATTCTAATTTCTAAGAATCATTTTCTAAATATTTTCTTAAAATTATAAAGTTATAATTCTGAAGTTCCTTTATAACAATTTCTTACTTATTACAATTTATATCAAATATCAATTCCTTTCATACTCCACAATTATTCCAATATAATAAGTCAATATATTAAAACTTATTTATAGCAATTTCAGATGTTGAGTGAATTTAATAAGATTAATTTTTAAGAATTACTTTTTATATCTTTCCTTAGAATTTTAAGTTAAGAATTTGAAGTTATGAGTTATGGATTGCTCTCATAACTCATACATTAGAAACAAAACAAACCATTATGTTGTGATCTATTCTTAATAATTTAATAGATTGAAATGATTTTAATAAAATCTAATTCTAAATATAACTTCTCATATCTTTCTTTAGAATTTAAGTCTAAGACATGGAATTATCACATAAATGCAAATATTTAAGAACAAATTAAATCAACAATACTAAAATTGAAGGTGGCACTAAATTACTTTAATGATCAATTAGGGAACCAAAAAGTTCAACCCCAGAATAGTAACCTATGATAACTTATACTTAAATAACATTATGCATGGAATTAATGTTTATCATAGAAGAGAAAAACTAAATATTAACATAGTAATTCTAACTAAGCGAATCTTCTCACAAAACACAACAGATTCCATTTATACCTTTCAACATCCACTCCTTGCCTTAATTTTTTATCTCTGAAGACAATTCTCCTTGTTTTAGCGTTTTTGTTGGGTGATTTAGCTAGGAAATTTGTTGCCAGAATTCAAACTGAATTTTAGTATCCTTGTCTGAATGTTTTGTCATGGCTGAAGTGAGTTGAAATCTATTTCCAAGAAATCTGTTTCCACAATGAGTTGGAACATGAGCATGTCTCAAATGTTGGCACTTTATTGCTGTGAAGTGTTGAATTATTGCTTGAGTGAGGTACCTATAAAGGCAATTGTCTTTTCTTAATGTGAATGTTCCTATATGGCTCAAATGGTTGAAGGTCCAAATCACAAGTCTTTTTCTTGATGTCAACCTATTGTTTGAATTTTTTTTTTCTCTTATTTTCTGTAAAACATAAAAGATTGAGATAAAAATATATTTTAAAAAGATACATAAAAGTTATACTTATATTCAATTTTTTAGAGAAACTTAAATGTCAATTTTATATTTAAATTTACTTAAAATTAACACCTATAGTAATAATGGGTTATAACCTAGTTTCAATTAAGTGAAGGACATCAAACTAAGAGAATATATAAGAAAGAGAAATATAGATTATGAAAATTTTCATATTCTAATTTTTTAAATAAATTTTAAATCATGTAATTTTAAGTAATCAAATTATTTTTGAAAAATCTAAAATTTTAATTATTTTTTAAGTTTTTATTTAAACAACATAGTTTATCATAAAATATTTAAAATTTTATTGAAAATAAATTAAATTTTAAAATTGCCTATAGAAAATATGCTAATCTATGAACAAAAACTGTCATATCAACATCAAACTATTGGTTTGTAGATTTTACTTCATCAATTCATTTTATATTATACTTTAATTGTTGATTAAGAGTCAAAATATTATTAATTAAAAGCAAATTACTTAGCCCAGAGTTATAGTGGAAAAAAGTTCTTGCAAATTGTAGCACATAAAGCGGAGTGGGTATTTTTTTTCAAGGAAATTGGATGTTATGCCCTTGGATATATTAAATACATGATTGTGACACCTTCCTACACCTTTATTGCAGGGTACCCCCACACTTTTGGACAAATTTGACTTTTGCTTTAGCTTTATAAATGCACTCCTTGACTTTAGAAAACCCTATTAGGGTATTAAAGCATTAGCCTTCTTCCTTTTATCACTGTGATGTAAGATAAAATTTGTGATTCTCTCTCAATATGATTGTGATTCCTTTGTTTATTTCCTTTTGGAGTTCTCTCATATTTATGTGTGAGTAGAAACCTATTTTTTAAGATGGAGAATTTTGTCCTTGATAATTATTTAAATTAGGTTTTTTTTTTGTGTCCATTTGAATTTTCTTGTTAATTTTATCTATATAAGGAGATTAATCATCGTTTATATATAATAAGGGCTACTTTTGATCTATTCATTGGACGAGAATCAATAAGACATTTGGTAGGAAAATTGCGGACAAAGAAAAAGATAGGTAAGAAAATTAGTCAATTAGAAAATTATTACACAAACTCTCTCAGTCTTGAAAGCTTTAAGTTCATCCCTTTAAAACATCTGTTTTATCTCATATTCAATGAAATCAGTCACTCTTAATTTGAAATAATTATCAATGATTTTCTTGTTTAACTTTTAGTCTAAGTATAGCAATTGTGAGTGCAAATCAGTTCCTATAAATACTTTTAAATTATCTTATATCTCATTATACAAAATATTTAGCAAGTTTAACATCTCAACTTTATAAAGTCTTTACATTATATATTATTGACATTACCTAAAATTGAAGGTTCAAAATTTTAAATTCTTAATCATAAAAGTAAAATAATAAATTTTTCATCTTAAAAATATCATCACATAAAATATTAATGAAAGTGGAAATTTTATAAGATCTTCCAATAAAACAAAAATTATGAAAAAAATCTTAAAAGTTATGAGATAATGAAATGTGAGATTTTGAAAAGTTATGTCACTTAAATTAAGATTTTGTTTAAGGAATCTTACAATAGAGATAACATAAGTTAGTAATAGTTTATATGTTACAGTTAAAAGTTTTAAATGGGCGACATTCTGTTCTCATAGTATCTCTCTTAATATTGTAAACATTTTCCACAATTATTTGTATATAAATAGTTTCCAAAAACATAAATGAAAATTATAATACTTGAAAAAAACTATATATATATATATATATATATTGCAAAACTTAAATGAAAAAAGGGGAAAAATAATTAAGTGATATCAGCAAAAATATTACGAAAATAACTACATTGAAGATAAAAGTCTTGGACAACTAAATTATAAATTTTAAAATATAATAAACAAATATATTGTAAAAAGACTTATACAGTCAACCGATAAAAGCTTCTATACTAGAAAGTTAATAAACTTATCCTATATTATATTTATAAACAATATTTTAATATATAATAATAACATTCTAAAATATCTCTTAAATCAATACCATCCACCCACTTCCCACCTCTTCGAAAAGGAAATCTTGTCGGAACGGTCATAATTATATAATATTTTGGTATCTTGGTTCAAATATTATATTATTAATTCTCACTCAAAAAGCCGTGAAATGATAGTAACACGACTCGGTTGTTGACCCTACTAAAACAAATTATTGTCTAAAATAAAACTATGCTTAAAATCCATTAAATTAGAAATTAGAATATAACAGTGAATTTAAAATCTTATAGTAAGTAAAAATAGATTAATAAAATAACATGTCGCAAACTTTTATAGAAGTTTACGTGGTTCATTATCAGTTATTAACAATCTTTCTCGTGTTTACCATGAACCTTTTTTTAAAGAAATTGTAGCAAATCAATATCGTCACATATTCTGAGGAAACAAAAATATTAATGTTTGGACGACTTTTTTAATAAAAAATAATTAATTTTTTTATATAATATTTTATGCTTTTATTTTTAAATTTAATATAAATATAAATAATTTTAACTTCTATGGAGTCCTTAGAGGTCACGATGATTGTAAGAGAAAGTCTACTTTTTATGTTATCGCTCCTTATTCAAAGTAATTATTGGAGTATTGACAAATAAGATCATGACCAAATGGAAGTTGTATATTATTATGATGTATATTTGCTTTTATTAATTCTTCTATAACTGAAAAAATTAAGTATATATTATGTAAAATTTATTAGTCAAAAAGTCGCATTACATAACAATTTATTTTATTTTTCATCATATCACTTATTTAAAAACATGCTAGTTTTAAAAGTGAATACATATAATTTTATAACATACAAAGCTACATCAATTCTCAAATAACTCATATTTTGATTCAGAAAACCACGTATTATTCATTATTCATGAACGAAATTCTTTAGTAATAATAAAATTCATTGATAACATGTTTTTTTGCGATGGAAAATTGATGGACATAACTCTATCAAAACTTTTGCCAATCAAATTTATCAAACAGAAGCACCCACAATAATTATTTTGCTTAAATAATGGTTACCCAGTGTATTGACTTACCCCAAGTTTCTGCATATTACATTCATAAATCATAATTCATCAATCTGAAAACCCATAAATGTCTCTGTAAAAACAACAATTAATACGATAAACCATAATATATGATAATATGTTTAAAGCCTCAAAATCATTATAATCAATCATTATATTATATACTAAATATAAGGGTAAAAGAAAGACACCAATTATATCATAAACCTCAAATATCAAGATTTTAATCAAATATCAAAAGCTTTAATTATATAATAAACATATAACACCAAATCTTAAGAACCAAATATCTAGTTTGAAATAAAAATAAAGTATAAATACCAACCTACGACTAGATATAAACCTTGAATAATAATCTTAAATATTGTTTCTAATAATTTGAAAAATGACGAAAGGATAGTGGTGGTAGTGTCTTTGATTTCATCTATTTAATAAATATTAATTCTTTTTATTTATAAATTTCTTTATAAAAACATATCACTTTATAGTTAAACATTTTACACGCCTATATTTTTATTTATATACGCTGACATTCTACTAGAGTCCTAACTACGGTTAATATTAACATTTTTTTACTAGCATCTATACACATATAAATGCATTATCAAGATTTTGACTACTTTTAAAGACCGACTAGTCCAAATATATAATTTACAAAGAATTTATATAAGGGACATGGCACGAATAGTAAAAGTGACAATAACGAGACCTATCGGGTATATTGTAACTAAACTTTAAGGAAGGATCACGATGCATACCCAATATAGCTTGTATCACAGTAAAAAATTATCTTATATATGAAAATGTCATATATTCACTTATGCACACATTTGTATTTATTTAAGAGAAAATAAGACACACAAAGGAAGCAAACAAATATAATAGAAATAGATTAAATAATATGAAATTAGATATCATTGACTATTGTATTTTAGGTAAACAAGTATAAATTATTTTGTAATGACTAGTAAGGAAAAATTTGACTCGTTAAATTCATACAAAATTATTTTATCTTGTCCAAATTTTTTTCTTATTTAAATCCTAAGGTAACATTTCTAACTACAAATTAATTTAAACTTGGAAATAAAATGAGTTAAAGAATAATAATAATTATAATATTATCATATTGCTTGTCTGTCTGACGCATTAGTAAAAAGCTCCTTTCAATATTCAAAGGTTGTGGTTTAATTCCAATTTTATTAATATTTGTAATAATATTAACAATAATCTTAAATTATAAGAATAATGATAAATAATAATAAGTAAAAAAATATGATATAAAATAATATATAATTAATAAATAAAATAAGAATAATAATAAATAATGAGATAATTAAAAAGGATATAAAAATAATCTTGATAATAATAAATACATAAAAAAAATCCATAGATTAATATTGTCATCACTTGAATGCCACTTATGACATAATTGGAAAACTATAACTTTGATTCTTAATATAATTGAGACAAATTTGACTAAATAACTTTATTCTTATAATATTTCCTATTATTTCCAAACATTTCTTCCTCACCACAATTCAAAATAATTATATCTCAATTCAATTTAATTCATACACTCAATTCATTCAAAAATAATAATTTTTCTTTTTAAACAAAACTACAACATCCAATAGTTATATAAATACTTTTCACTATCAATATACTCTTTTTGCAATTGTAAAATTTAACTTTTCTTACCTTTTAACATGTTTCTTCAAATTATTTATACCAAAATAGAAAAAAGTCAGGACAATCTTTAACTTATTTTGAGAAAACTTATTTAAAAGCTAAATATTTTATTATGAATTTAAATTAGTTAATCTTCATTTTTTAAAATTTAAATATACATATGCAACTTAAATTATGCATAAAAGTATCTCAAATCCTTAAACAAAATGAAAAAACCAACCTGTTATCTTTAACTATTTTCAGAATCACAAAACAAATAATAACACACACACATATATATATATATATATATATATATATATATATATATATATATATAT
>Ga0209700_105404_pt1 | contig 21578 bp, 6 predicted proteins | sample SiratroredBW_FD_187528 | JGI IMG/M metagenome (GOLD analysis project Ga0209700, IMG submission 187528) | Root nodule microbial communities of legume samples collected from California, USA - Siratro red BW (SPAdes) (version 2) | ecosystem: Host-associated > Plants > Roots > Nodule | place: USA... | reverse complement strand
AAAATATAAATAATAATATATATATATATATATATATATATATATATATATATATATATATATTACTTTATGAAACTAATTAATACAAATTAAAGCTTTAAATATTTAAATTTCTTCAAAATATAAAAGAATAATGTATGCAAACTTATAAGATAATAATAATATATTTATTGTGACGTAGAAATAAAAAAAAAAAAGATAAAATAGGAGACTTATGACTATTTGATTAAAGTTAAGAAAAAGATAACAAAGAATAGATAAAGTATGTCCAAAGTCATCTGTCATTAATTAATAGTGTAAAATACTTTACACTAGCTTCATGCATACTATGTATTTAGTAAAATATATTGAAATAATTTATAAATATAGCAATAATATTTTTAGAAAATCGTAAATATTTATATTTAAATATATTTTAAATTTTAAACTAATGTACAGAACATGGTGGATTTCCACTTTTCGTTTTTGGCCCATTACAACCCGAAATCAACCGAAATTCTGTCAAATTCTACCCTAGTATGTTATGAGACCCAACCTTTCATTTTCCATCTTCAATTACTTTTGCTAATTTGGCGTGTTAATTTTTGAAAGATCTCTCTCTCTCTCTCTCTATATATATATAGAGAGAGAGATAATTTTGGCCAATCAACTAATTTAATTCACAACTGCAGATAATTTAATAGGTTGAGATATTCAACTCAATCTAAAAAAAAAAAAAATCAGCTTAATCTAACTTACCTTTTACCTTTTAACATATTGATAGTTGGCTAGGTTGAGATAGATTAGCCCATTTTTTAACTTAATTTTAAATTAAAACATAAAATAAAAAGTCGTATACGGTCATTTTAGCTTTAACAACCGTGTCAATGTTATAAAAAAATCTCAGGAGAAATTTCCATATCTTATTAAATAGATTATATGATAAATATGCCTACGAAATCCACGATGCAAATCCCAGAATTTATTCATGGAGCAGTTAGCACCACCTTAGAATCTGCTTTACAAACAACTTGACGGCGGAATATAAACGTCACCCTTTATTTCGCAATAAAAAAATGTAGTAATAGTACGACTTTTAGATTGCTCTATACGTGTATAATAATAAAATAAGAGAGTTATGTCACATTATAAATTTATAAATTTATGCACGAAAACGACTAATTTTTGAAGGCAGTGTGTATAAATTAACTTTATAATTTATGAGGATTTATGATAATGATATTATTTTGGAAGAAGTGATTAAGGGAATATGGAAGAAGAAAGGGACACGTGTCGACGCGTGGCAAGGGTGGGCATAACAGGACGCGGAGAAGGAAACGATAGATAAGAAAAGTAGTAAAAGGGGACTGTGGGAAACGCGGAAAAGTTTGTTTGGTTCGAAGAGATTAAGAACCTGGAAGACAGAACAAAGCCAGAAACAAAATTAAGGAGAAGATCATGTGTTTGGTTTTTGTGTGCGGGGAGGATGAGAGGGTGGTGTCCCGGCAGCCAGCACCGGGTGCATGCCCTTACTGCGGAGGGATCATCGTAGCTATGGATGTGGAGAGCCGATGGAGTTTCTGTTTTCTGCCTTTATACTTCAAGACCAAACGCAGGTATTGCTGCACCATCTGCACCAGATCACTCGTCCTCCGCTAAGACATACACATACGTACATCATAGGCTTTTTACTATGTATTTCTAGGGATTTTATTTTTCTACTTTCTGTGTACATACATGATACAGGGGTTTGGTTCTGGATAATATGGCATCATTTTTGGATCCATGTATATTATTTTTACTGCAAGATTGTCTCTCTACATGCAACAGTAATGATGTTCATCCTTTTGTAGTATTGCTTTTCCAAATCATTTCAACAAAGCTCGACAACATTAATTAGTCGTGGTATTGTTCTTTACATTCAAAGATTTTGGTGAACCGAAACTCCGTGGAACAATCCAATTTGGTTTCGAGCAGAAGTAATTGGGAATGAACACTAAATGCAAGAACCCTAGGTAAACCTTTTAAGGGAAAAAGACAATCAGCATCCAATGGTAAAGCAACAAAATACGGATATGCCAATTTAACAGATATGCCAATTTTGTATTGAAATTGCATACAATTTTTGCAAATGCTAACATGAAGTACGGATTTGTTACAAAATGCGGATAAGGTACAAATTGAAATCCGAAACTAAGAGTAGAAAGGAATCATTTTGCCAATCTTCTATGTGAATTTAAAATTTCCTCTAACTTAACCTTTCTAAATAATCTTACAATTTTATAACTATCAGTTTAGCTCTGTTTCAGTCTCAGTCAAGTTTTAATGAATCAAGGACCTTCAATGGACATTTTTAGAACATTAGTACACAAAAAAATATTTAAAAGCCGAGACATCAGTTAATGTAGTTACATTAATTTGGGATACGAGGGAGATTCTATAACTCATGCAAACTGGATAACTTTTTGGGAGATCACTTAAGCCCAAGAAAAAATAAACTCCATACCCTCTCTTTAAATTATGCAAACAAGTACAAGCCCAATTTACTTGCCCGAAGTAATGTTAAACTTATTTTAATTTTTATGATGAGGTTCATTCAAAAATCAAGACACGACACATCCCATCCAGGGACAATAGTTAAAAGAACTCGAAATCGGGCTTGAATTGCTAATGCACATGACAGTCACTTCGCTTGCTCTAATGTTATTTTGCAGAGGAGAAAGCAAAGAATAAAAAAATTCCCGTATTACCAATCATACTTCACTGCATTTTCTACCATATAGGGGACAACAGGAAAATAGAAGAACGATCAAACATGAAATCACTTACACAGTTTCAACTTCTTAAAATACGAAGATACGATTGACTTGGGGTATGGTTTTGTGGCAAGACACGTAGGTATGTTTTCAGGTTGTTCAATCCACAGTTTGTGAATGATCCCTCCCGATGTAAGCTTCTCAGACAAGTTTTTGATCTGGGTTTCTCCCTTTACTTCGAGTGTAACCTATAATTGACGTTCAGTAGAAATTTAACACATAAATCAGATGGCCAGCTATATCAAAAAATGAATCAGATGTACATGACCAACAACAGAAACACCATATGCATACTGCCTCTAGTACCATAAATAAAACCTTTTAACTCACATGAATAAGAAATTTAGTTTATTTAATTATTAGTAGTAAACTTATCACAATTTGTATCGTTTTTTTCCAAAATTACCTTTAAAATGATGGGAATTTCTCGTAATCTAATTAATTAATGCATATTCACTTAAGGATATCCATGCAAAAGAATAACGCAATAAACAGTTTGGATGGAATCTATGAAAATAACAACAAACTTCTCAAAAAGTTCTTACAAAGGTAGAGAGAGGATATACAAAATAGTTAAGTGGAAAATTTAACTAAGGCTGATGTTATAACATATAACAAAAGGTAGGCCACAACTGCTGTCCAGAAACATTAATGGCCAATGGAACGAAAAAATGATGAAGAACAGAGTACGAAATCCTACATTGACAATTACCACACTTCAGCAATGTTAGGTGCCTATCTGCACTTTCAACTTTAATACATTATTATTACCCCTCAAAACGAATTCAGTATTCCAGCATAATATATTCAAAATCTCGATTCCCAAAACGGATGACAATCACGATATTGTACAATCCAGCAAAAAAGTCACGCAAATCCAAAGGTTGATATTTCTGGGGCGCATAGAAAAAATAAAACAGAGACAATGAACTATTGCTCCAAATACAATGCAAGAGCATCTGTACCTTTCCAATCAAGGTATGTTACAAATCTCATACGGAAAAGTTAGGAAAATTTTCACATTTCCTACTATTACAAATATTTACTTGTGTAAGTCTTTTGACACAAGTTAAATGAAAGTTATTTCTAATATAAGCTTTGCACTTATTTTCTCTAAGAGGCTTAGTTAATATCTTTGGCCTAGCTAATCAAGATGAGTAACCTGGCTATTTTTAGTAATATCCTTGGTTATTCTCATCATAGTGAGATTAGTAACATCGTCACGATTAGTCATCTTAGCTTCTTGTGAGCGGTCTTGTTGTTGGGTGCAGGTCATCATTAGTATGGTTAATCTGATGTGAAGTTTTTGAGTGATTGTTCTTAACTTATCTCTTGGCGGAGCATCAAGATTCATCAAGGAAGGGAAGAGGAGAGTTATCTTTCTTGGAATTTCTTAACTTGTAGGCTAGGTCAGAAGTGGTGAATCACCATCTTGCTTTTCTCATGGATTTGAGTGGTGCAAGTTCTTTCTAATTTCTAGCATTATCTTTGTAACAACTTTTTCCAACCCGGAGAAGAATGATGCAAGAGCATGTGTATATGCCAAAATTAGGATATCTTACAAGTCACATACGGAAAAGTTAGGAAAGTTTCTCCATCTCCTACTATTATAAATATGTACGTATGTATCCCTTCAAGTTGAATGAAAAGTGATTTTTAATATAAGTTTTGTGCTGTGTCCACTAAGCTCTCTTGGAGAGTAAGAGGTTTAGTTAACATCCTTGGCCTAGCCAACCAAGGTGGATAACCTGACTATTTTTAGTTAACATTCTTTGCTTAGCCAACTAATGTGGGTTTTTTGACTATTCTCACTTAGTAACCTTGTCACGATTGGTGACCAAACGATGTCTGGTCGTCAACCTTGAGCCATCCAAATTCATGAGATAAGAAAATGGTGATTCGCCACTTGTGACTTAGCTCACGATATAAGAATCAATGCTAGGAATTGAGAAGAACCTTGCACCATTCAAATTGATGAGATAAGAAAAATGGTAATTCGTCACTTATAACCTAGCTTACAAGATAAGAAACCTCAAAAGAGAAACTCTTCACTTTCCTTTGATGAACCCCAATGCGCCACCAAGAAATAAGTTAAGAAGTGCCACTCAGAATCTTCGCAGCAGATGAACCGCATTAACGATGACCTGCACCCACATTAAGATCGCTAACAAGAAACCAAGATGACCTTGTTGATAACAAACTGACTCCGAAACGTCGTTTGGTCACCAATCATGGTGAGGTTACTAACCCCACTATGGTGATAATAGCCAAGAAACCTTGGTTGGCTATGTTAACAAAAAATAGTCAAGTTACCTATCTTGGTTGGCTAGGCCAAAGATGTTAACTAAACCTCTTTCTCTAAGAGAGCTTAGAGGACATAAGTACAAATCTTATATTAGAAATCACTTTTCATTCAACTTATGTCAAAATGGATACATAGGTACATATTTACAATAGTAGAAGATGGGGAAGCTTTTCTAACTTTTCCGTTTGAGACTTATAAGGTATCCTAATTTTAACATATACATGTCACTTGGAACGGAACTGGTTGCTTATTGACTTTTTTTAGTAAGACCACTTTGCTTTGGTAAGCTAAATTCTATTATATTATTCTGACTAGAGCATCATAGATAATGGTGGAAGATGTTTCGGGGTGGAACTCCAAGTTGGAGAAGTTTGTTATTAGAGTTTTAAGCTTGATTTATAGCTCTTCTAAGAAATGGTAATTCAAGTTTATCTAGTTATTTGAGACTCTTAATTTTATTGACTTGGTTTATATAGTTATTAAAATTTCATCTTTAATTATATGTTCATACAAAAAGAAAAAATTCATTACATTATAAAAAGATAATGGTTTTTGTCATGTATGACTTTAAGCTAAAAAATATACAAATTAGAAAGTTTGTGTTTGTTGTTATTAAGTCCAAAAGTCTAATATTAAGTCTATAACTAAAAATAGAGATAATGTTGAGATTAGCAAGTTGAAGGAGAAGGTGATCAAGTTCAGCTCATCTAACTATAGACGAATTTGATCTCTGGAACATAGTTTTTGTTACCAATGTTGATGATGCACACTTTTCATTCAAGAGTCTAATGATGATGAAGATGTTGTCATCAGAGGACTAGAGACAGAAACTTAAGAAGACATTTTCAGCTTTTAGTTATTTAAATGTTATCACCTCAACTACCTGTGTTTTTTAGTTGTATGGACTTGAGGTAGTTTGAACTTCTATATAGTGGTCATGCAGTTGTAAACCTAGTAATTTTAGAATTATGTAATTATTGTCTATCTTTTTTATTAGTACTATAGTTATTTTGTTATATGACGTAGACTCTACTAGTCGGGTCCACAAGTTGAGTCTACGAAGCTCCCATGAAGCTACGGGGAGACACTCGAGTCTATGGAGAGACTCTCGAGCCCGTTGATCTCATAATATTCTTACAAAATCTTTTAAGATCAACATAATTTTCTTATCTACCATAACGTAAAAGGTTCTGTAGTACATCCAAAAAAGAAGCTTGATTTCTCATGTATTTTTCGTCTTATAACTATGTTGGGATAAATTTCTCCCTTAGGAGAAAATAAGAAGCAAAAATAAAATAAGATTTCAGATGCTTCTCCGCACTGCACACCCTTCAAAATCTAATTTATAATGAGAGAATGGAATTATTTGGTAAAGCCAATGTGAAACAAGCACCGATAGTCAGCTCCATAAGTGAGAACATGAATTTTCATCTATCTTATATATGAAAAACCTCAGGTTAAGTCAAGCATGTACTAGGCTAATAGAAATCCAGAACATTTGTTCCTGGCCAAAAACTCTGTCATCCAATCTATGGAGAGACTCTCGAGCCCGTTGATCTCATAATATTCTTACAAAATCTTTTAAGATCAACATAATTTTCTTATCTACCATAACGTAAAAGGTTCTGTAGTACATCCAAAAAAGAAGCTTGATTTCTCATGTATTTTTCGTCTTATAACTATGTTGGGATAAATTTCTCCCTTAGGAGAAAATAAGAAGCAAAAATAAAATAAGATTTCAGATGCTTCTCCGCACTGCACACCCTTCAAAATCTAATTTATAATGAGAGAATGGAATTATTTGGTAAAGCCAATGTGAAACAAGCACCGATAGTCAGCTCCATAAGTGAGAACATGAATTTTCATCTATCTTATATATGAAAAACCTCAGGTTAAGTCAAGCATGTACTAGGCTAATAGAAATCCAGAACATTTGTTCCTGGCCAAAAACTCTGTCATCCAATCCAAACCACACTTCAGATCACCATTAATGATCACTTTATTTTAACTTACAAAGAAGCTGAAATTAAGCGGGGGCATTCATTGGCATGGTTTCTAGAAAACCTTAGAACCACAAATTAAACGTTTCTAACAGTCCAAGTCAACACCATTTCACCTATTCCTACAAATAAGTTCAAGAATGGTTCCTTCCAACACCGTAAATTCCAGCAATGTACAGATTTAGCCAATGTCAACATCAACCATATCTCTAGCTTTATCAATAGGTAAAGAAACGAGGTGAAATCCCCATTACAAGTTTTATTTTCACTACTCTAGTTGGTTTCAAGTAGTAACCCACAGCCATTACAATAGATTAGGATTTTATGCACTACCAGGAACAGCTAGGAACATTTTGCATAAAACGCAAACTTCAGGAACCATACAAAGCAATGTTTGCCCAATTCAAAAATTCAACAACAAAAGTCCAAAAACAAATAGATTCATAGACTAGAAAGCCCAATTTGACAACACAATATGAACAATTTGATCCAGAGTTTGACTTTCACTTATCAGAATATAAGACGAACAAACAATAACTGAGAAAGAGAAGCCTTACTTTGTGCATAGAATCAATTTTGTCGGGGCTGCAATAATCCACGGTGTGAGGATCGTCTTTGTTGGACCAAACGGCCGAAACAGAAGCATGGCAACCTTGAGTAACCACGCTCCCTAGCGGCCACGTGTCGATCAGGTCTCGCCGGAGCACCACATACTGCACCACAACATCCGCATTTTCAGACTGCTGCGGCGCGTCGTTCTTTGTGACAACAGCATTGAGATCGGTGGCGGCGGGTTGACTCATTGAGTTTGAGCTGAGTCGACTCGCCCGGGTTAAGATAGAAGGCGCGTGAATATGGGGAAGCGTAACCCTAACGCTGGTAGTTGAGAAAGAGAGGAGGCGTAATGGAATGGTGCAGGCCATTCCTAAACTCACACGTAACACACATTGTAGCACAAAAAGACCTGCTATACCATAATGGTTTCATAAATTTCTCTTTCTCTTCTCCTTTTTTATTTCTCAGAAAAATCAAATAAAATTAAGGTGTAATAATTTTGTTTAACTGTTATAATATATTTATGAAAAATTAAATTGAATCCCAATAAAAAAAATCCATAGGTGTGATGACCAACAAGAAGATGTTTCAAATTCTTCCCCTATTAACAAAATATTTAATACCATTTTCTTTTACATCACAGAAGGAACTGACCAGTTAAATTTACTTATTTAGTGGATTGACAAATTACTCTAGACAAAAACTCATTTTATCACCCCTAAAAACAATAATAATTCATTTATGATGATAAGTTTCAATTAAAGTTACACACACTAAGGTGAGAAAGACACTTTACATTGCTATAAAGAAAAATTATTCATAGACACCCAAAATATTAATCAACAAATTGATATACACCTGGGTTTATACCATATATGATCTGATAAGAAAAAGAAAAAAAAAGTGTTTATAAAATAGGTGTATTTATAATTAAGGTGTATATGTATCATTGATGTACTATAAAATAAATGAAGAAAATGAAACTTCCTTGAAAACATAACCAACATCAATTAACCCACAATTATATTTCAATTATATATAATTTTATTCCTCTTATGCCAATTATGTTTTTTTCCTATGAGTGCCAAGTATTTTTTTCCTCTTAATTCAAATTTATTTTACAGATCATGTAAATTGAAAAAAAAAAAACTCTTTTCATAAATGTAATAATGGGTGCTTTAAAAGAAAAAAAAATATATATTATGTATGGTATTTGATGATAAGAATGTAAAAAATTGAAGTGCATTATTTTATAAAATAAAAACATGTGATGTTAATTATACAATTATAATCTTCAATTGGGAGACTACTAAAAAGTATTTTTCAATTTTTAGGACTATAAAACAATTTTTATTTTAGGTAAAAAAAATGTATTTCAAATTTAATGAGATAAAAATACTTTTAATGTAGGCAAATTAAGTAATACTTTTAATGTAGGCAAATTAAGTTCACGGAAAATTCATGAACCTGTGATTTAACCAAATTATTATTAGATTAACTAATTTAAACTCAATTATAAAATAATAAGTTAAATCTAGAAATGGATAGTTTAAATAAAGTCATTAAAATACTTTTTGGAAATTCTATTTATTGAAAAATGTTAATGGATGATACTGCGTTGGATTTTTTCTTGGAAAACTCCTACTAATTAAACATCGAGACATTCCTAAACATGTCTATGTTATTTGACTTGTGAGATTCTTTGTTATTTGGTGTTTTTGTTAAACTTATCTCTTATAACTTAATAGTGGTTAGTGTAACATGAGTGTAAACTTTTTTTTATGTATTTATTATATAATAATATTTGACATTTGTGTTTTTATAAGCCTTTTGGGATAAAGATACTTCAATCTTATATGTTTTTTTTTTTTTGTGTGTAAAACTTATTTTATTTGATAAGATATTTTATTAGAACAATGTATCTATTGAAAAAATAGTCGTCTGATACTTATTACATTTGACGTTTTTACGCAGTCGTGTTTTTATTTGACACAATAATTTAATCTTTTGATTTTACATAATATTATTTATAAGTGGTATACGATATTAGTCCATTTAGCATTTTATGCATGAATTTAATTGAGTGACTATATTTTGTTAACTCATGTTATTAGAATCATGTTATTAGAATGACTATATTTTGTATAAATAAGTTTGTTTTAAGGATGAAAAAGGTGAGAATCAATAACCAGCTACCACCACTAATTTTTGTCTCCAACAAGTTGTGGTGTTCATTTCTTACATTATTTCATTCTCTATCAAAGTTTTTGTTGTAATGTGATAACTTATTTGAAGAAAACTGAAGGAGTTTCACTCAACACTTGTCATTGAAAAAATCATTTTACTCTTTAATAATATTGAAAACATTAGATATGTCACCATATAACATTATAGATTTGATTCTAATAAAGAAATTTATTTAATGCATGGGTTATTGAATCTTTTATCAATATTTTAGAATGTGAAAATGAAATACAAAAAGTTGATGATGTGAAATGTATGCACAAATTACCTGAAAATTAGAATAATATAATAATACAAAATAAATATAACTAATAGCAACTAATTCCACACACTAATGATACCATCTAACAAGCTTGGAATAAAAAATAAAAAACAATTTAAATAGTACAATAAATAATATTAGAAGATTAAAAAGATATTTAAATCTAAATATCAAAGATAAAAGTCAAGTGTGAACTATAAAAAGAAATCCCCATGACACACATATCATGGCAAAGCTTTTTATTGAAAATAATTCTTCTACAATTTTTAATTGGTGTTCGTTTTATGATTTTAATAGTAAAACCTATTTCTTTCAATTCTTTAAAAGACACTACTTTACAAAACTATGTGCTGTGCTGTGGCAATATTTTCCATCATAATTCCATCATTTGCACAAGTGTCTAGATAATACAAAAAATTGTAGCTATTTTATTTTTAAATGATTCATAAAAAAAGGTTCGTACAAATATAAATCTTAAATGCCGTGCATTCCAAGAAATTTTGGCTTGAAAACTAGCTAACCTGCAGCTTTCTCTCTACCTAATTAATTTGATGAGCAAACCAATAAGTCATAAGTGAAGCTATTACAAAATTTTCGTGTCTTGTACTCTTGGAATTCAATACTCTTTCAACCTATTTTTCACATGCCTTCAACGGGTTTGTTCGATAAAGAAATCATAGTCTCGTTTTGTGTGAGTGCTAAAAAATAATTCAGAGCAAAACCATGCTGTCAACTTGTTTGAGATTCATTAATTACATAGGATACTGCCAAATAAGAAAAACACAAGTTGAGGATAAACTATAGGATAGATCTGGTTTAGTTTGGAAGTGTTTAAAAAATAATCCAAGTCAAATCAATTTGGTCCAAAGTGGATTAGTTCAGGTTATTAGAGTTTGCAATTGTTCATAAAACCTTGGTATTTACATTTCAGTGAGACTGCTAGGAAGATTTTCCAAACCATCACCAAACCCTTATAGCTATTTCCAACTATTGATTAACTTTTCACTGATTTTTGTTTTGATTTGAATTTGTATGATCTTGTTTGGATGGTTTAAGTGTCTTGGTCTTGATGAATATTATGGGAATGTTGTGTTAGGAATATTAGGCTTTAATTTCACTATTAATTCTACTTAATGAGCATCTTCAAATCATGCATATCATATTGATGACTAAATATAAATAAATAAAAAAACACATATAACAATTTGATAATCGGTGATATTATAAATGATTAAATCTCCAATGTCCTACTAAGAAGTAAATTTCAGTCTAATTATCTTCAACAAAACTAATTTATAAAATAAAATTTACATATATTTATATACTATAAATTGGTTAGATTCTATCTTTAATTAACATTAGATTTTTATACTTTTTATTTTAATATAAGTTAATAATAATTAGACTCTTTATTAGTTTGAAGGATGGAAAGAACATACAGGAGAAGAACGTCTTTTGTTTAAATATTTTATCTAGTTAAAATAAATAATGACATTTTAATAGAGGGTGATAATTTTATTGTTTAATTCAAAGGGGAAGGGAGGAATTTAAATTTTCTTTTAACTTTATGTGCTTATTTTTTATAATTTGTAAGTATAGATATTATATTTAACAAATTTGCAATATTAAAAGTTTGTTTATTTTTCTGCCAAAGTTCCTTAATATTAGTTTGCCAACCTGGACGAAGAGATATTTTCCCATCCTCCATTTATTTTCTCTTCCCTTATTGAAACGAATTGAATAATAATTTAAAACTCCTTACCTTTTTATTTATATTATATGGAACACACAATATAGTATTAAATTATTTATTATAATTAATAAATGTGTATATGGCTCAAACCTTATATGTTTATCCATCATATGTACTTTTTAAAGGGATAGCCTCGTATAAATTTGTTTTAAAATCTAAACCGCGTTACCACCAACAAATATTGGAAATAAGCATGTTACACTTCATGAGAATCATATTTGATTTTTTATATATAAGCATATATTTTAAAGTTTAATTAAATAATCATGATCATTTATTTAAAATCTTGTTTTGGAAACAGACTTTTAAGGAAGAGATAAATGTATCTCTTTATAAACTTATAAATGTAACACCTTATATAAGTTTGTATTTAGCCTTTTAAAAAAACACAAACAACGATAAAAATTTATTATAATATATTTTTTTAATAGATTTGTTCTAGTAAAAAAAAAAATCATTAGAATATTTTCTATCAAAGTATTCTTTACCCTTTTTCTCTTTGGATCCCTTTTAAATTAATATGATCTTACAAAATCAGATCATATTTATATTTTTTATTCATTTAGTAATTGCTAGATATTATGTTTTTTATAACTTTAGGAAACGTATTAAAGTGGTTTAATATCCTATTAACTTATCTAAATTCTAAATAATAAGTTTCTTTAACTTTATGACTCCTATTAAAGTAATTTATTATTTCATTAATATTATCTAATTTCTAGATAGTAAGTTTTTCTAATTTTATGACCTATATTAAAGTGGCTTAATACTCCATTAATGTCATCTAAATTCAATATTCAATATACTTACATTGTAACAACGTATTAATATTTATATATTACAAACCATAATAATGTTTATATACTAGATAGTCAAACATGTGATATCCAATAACTCTTCATCAAGATTATATTCCTTATTTAAGGTCAAAATCACTTAATCCTCCAATACACTGCTTGATCCAACATATAATTTTACTATAATATAATTATTTTAATAGATCTTTTTTTTTTTCTAGGAAAGAATGATGATTAAGATATTTTTAGCCCTTCATATCCAATTTCTTTTTAAATTAATCTTTGCTTGTGTATGGTCCTCCATGGCAACCCATATCATGTCTTATTTGTGGTCCTTATTCATTTAGTAATTACTAGATATTATGTTTCCTTAACTTTATGACCTATATTAGAGTAATTTAACAACTCAGTAATGTCATCTAAACTTTCTATTGAATGGGTAAATTCATACGTATCTTGTAACAATGATACTAATGTTTATCTATTACAAAATCAAATATCATCTAAACTTTCTATTGAATATGCCTAATTTCATACCTATCTTGTAACAATGATACTAATGTTTATCTATTACAAAATCATACTTATTGTCAAATATGTGATACCTAATAACTTTTTACCAAAGTGATATTCTTTATTTAGTGTCAATGCCACTTAGTTTAATACTTCATTAACGTCGTTTAAATATATTTAAATATTATAACCTTATTCATTCTACCATATCAAGTTTAGACTACCTTAATCAATATTACCTTAAAGGTGAGAACGCCGAATAATTTAAACATACATACTCGATAACTTTTCACCACAAAGATGTCAATTATTTACTTTCAACACCACTAATTCTCAAAGAGTCTGGTGAGTCTAGTGTATAATTGCCCTAATTTTGGGATGAAAGATATCTAAATTTCTATCTCTTCTCTCAGGAGAAGACTGATTTGAACCCCTCAGGAAGTGGGACCTTGGCATAGACATTTTCATCCTCGTTCAGTTCATCTGCAAACATTTATATTTTATGGCTTTACCAGACCTGTTATGTCTGTATTCACAATGAAGATTAGATATAATAGATAAAAACAATGGAAGAAACAAATATCCTATCTTTCGGGGCGATGCAATAAAGATAAGATGGAAGATGTTAAGGTTTCTTTTCTTATTTTATTAGAAAGAAAAGTACAAGAAAATACAATCATAATAAAATTATTTTTTATGACAAAATTAAAACAATGTTTTCATATCTAAGTCACGTAAAGATCCGCTGTAATTTTTGTATGATAAAATATTTGTCTTGTAGATAAGTTTATTTATTTTTTTCTGGGAAACTAAAGAAAACATTATGCCTGAACCAATATCATTGACTAATTGATGGAGATAAAGATGAGAAAATAAGAATAGGACAGAAGAAAGAAAATGTTTGTTGGGAGTGAGAAATCATATTCCATAAAACAAGATGCAACATCTCTACCACATGGGAATCTTCAAACACCAACCACCTTCTACTCTTCTCATTTCTTATCTTTTTCCACTTCAACACGGAATTTCCCTTCTCTCAAGTTCCAAAATTTACACATCTTTTCAATATTACAATACATAAATCACATGCCTTCAAGATTAATTGTGTTTTTATGTAAAAGTAAGTGTTGTTTAAAAGAAATAAAACACTAGGAATCCAATGTTGTTTGGCATTATCATTTGGGAGAATGGAGGGACCCACACTTCCCCATCCACACACCCAAGGCAGATATTCCAAAGGATCCTGTAACAGATCTCTCTCTTCTCTTCTTCAAATGTCAGCATTAGCCATGTTGTATGCTTACCCAATAAGCAAGAAAGTCAAGTTAGGATATAAATAAATAATAGTGATGCCAACAAACCTAAATGACAAACCCTACCTAGCTACATCAACACTTCAAATTCGATTCTTACTGGAGAAGAGACAACAGGGCACAACTTGCAACCCATAAATAAATAAATAACATTTTTAAAAACCCAAAATTTAAAATAAATAAATAAAAAGTCATTCTTTTTTGGGAGAAGTATTCATAGTTTAAAGGATAGGATAAGATTTGTTCAAGATACGCTCCAAATACTGTGACCACGGTTCCTTGGCCCTCCGCCACCTATCTCATTCCCATTTGCCACTATCTATAAACAAAAAATTAAACACATAACACAACCAATTTTGGTTCTTTATCTTCTCCTTTTCTAGTAGGAATATGAATGCGTCCCAATATTCATATCCACTTTATATTGGCAACCGAACAAGCAAGCAAACGCCATCAAAAGAAAAGTAAAGCTCGCAGCTCCTGTCATATATGAACCACAAAGCTTTCATTACTTTCCTACAACACCTACAGGAATATGCACAGTATATCCCTTGACAAAATTCATCTTCTTTAAACATAAAGTAAAAAGAGAGGCAAGAGGTTTTTTACATAGTTACTTTTACTTAATACTTTTTAATTTTATTTAGTAACAACAATAACAAAAGAATAAAACAAAACAAAAAAAAAAAAAAAAAAAAAAAAAAAAAAAAAAAAAAAAAAAAAAAAAAAAAACACCCTATGTTAAATGTTAATTAATCATCATCTTCTTCCTCGTCATCGTGCTCTTGCAGATCTGCAAGAGAAAAGCTCCTTGACTTGAAGCTTCCAAGTCTGAGCCTCATATGAGCAGCATAAGATTCCGGCACTCTGTTCAGTCGCAGCTGAACTTGATCCTCTGGTTTCTTTTCCTCAGCCAAGGAGGAAGAGGAAGAAGAAGAAGCAGAGGGAACTTTCCTTGCTTTTTCTTCCTCTTCCTCTTCTTCATCATCATCATAATCATCGCGATCCTCATCCACAGGCAAAAGAGGCATGGATTGAGGGTTGGACCAGGAATAGAAAGATGATCTTCTGGACCACTTGGATGCAATCAGAACCCTTCTTCTCTTGTTGAAAGGACTCTCTTGCTTCTGCAACTCCTTCAAAGAACTCACTTGAGATAGATCTGAGAACGATTTCGATTTTCCATCAAAATGACTAGACAATCCCCTCCTGCATCGCTTATCAAAAACCCCAAAACATCGCCGTATCAGATACCACAATCCAAATCCAAAAAAACTCAAAAAAAAAAAAACATTTTAATTGGAGACAAGACAACCCAAAACACAAAGAATCAACGAAAAACATTCGATGTCTACGAGAATCAAATCAAACAAGAGGGCTTTAGAGTGAGAAAGTAAAGGTACTAACTTGATGGGAAGAGAATCTTCCATGGCATCCAAAGACCCCAACCCAGTTCGCATCTTCAACTTGCTCTCCACTTCCTCCTCCTCGTTGTCACTGTCGTCAGGGGTTCCGATCGACGACGAACTCTCCGACTCGCCGCCGGTGAAGAACTTGGGAGGGCCCGAGATCCGGAAGTTCGACCGGTCATTCTCCGGTGACCCGTTGAGAAAGATCCGATCTTCGGAGTTGCCGTCCAGCGGCGGAGACGCCGGAACGTCGATGGTGAAAGCGGGACCCACCAAGACCTCCATTTGTATTCACCTTCTTCTAACGAAAAAAGCTGAAACTAAAACGAAACAAGAAGCCCACGAAGCGGCGATTGAGTCACCCTTGTCCTCTTCGTCTTCTCTTCCTCTGAGGCTTCCACGTAATGGGGTTACTTGTCATCAATCTGCACACTACCAGGGAGAGAGAAAGTTGCAGAGGAATAGAGATAAGGCCGAAAAGAAAAGAAATTAAGTGGGGATGATGGAGGATGAGGAAGGATTATTGTTGATATATACAAAATAAATAGAAAATGAAAAGGAAAGAGACATGGGGTGTGAGAGAGAAGGATTTGACACGTTGGGTGTGTGACGTGGCAAGAACAGGGACCAGAAAAGCCCGTTTACCTTGAATATAATGTGTTTAATGTTGTTCATCATAGGTGTCCGATGCTTATCCTCTCAGTGTTTCCTTTTATTATATCAGACCAAGCTCATGCTTCCTTATTCGGGAATTTCTATTAGGATATTTCAGCTGAATCATTTTTCTTTCCTCAATTCTCACCAGAATAATCAAATAACTCACCAACAATTATCATCACTGAATTAGGGTTTTTCATCACACCATCATGTTTTGTTTGTAGCAGTATAGATGGCACGTCTTTCGAAATTCACTTTAATTTTTTGATGTGAAAATATAGTAAACTAATTTTGGATGTTGAAACCTGAAACCGCATTCCCTTTTTAAATATTTTAACGTCCCATCCTAACCTGCAAAATTTACTCCTAGGTTATTAGTTTTATAGTTTCTGTCTTGAAGAATAGGTTCAATAATTCAATGGGGTTTATTCAAAATTTTACATTACAATGAATGGGAATAATCATTAGGCAGAAATTGCTATCTTTTGAAACTATTTTGGATAAGATGAAAATGTTGTAGCTCTAAGAGGATAGGGATGAAATCAGAATAAAGACTTTGATAATGTAGTTGGTAGGAGAGTTAATAGAGAGACCGCGACAATAATAATAAAGAACGGACAATATTGTATAATAGTTTTCTATAGATAATTTGTTAATTGGCAAATTAATTTATTCCTTTTAGGTTGTCATTTCATGTGAGGTTGAGGTTATTGTTGGGTGTGCAAACCACTTCGGTTCAGTTTATTCTATTTAAACGTGTACTATTACAGATCACAATATATAAAATTTAATTATAAATTTAACGTCATTTTAGTCTTGTTTATCCTATAAAAGTGAATACTTAGCAAGATGCTTTATGACTGGAGGAATATTTAGATTTTTTTTTCAAAATATGGTGTATTTCAATATGTAAGTATACAAAATAGGTAAAAAAAATATATTTAATTACTAAAATAAATAATTTGCGTTATCGTGATACAGTGCTATTTATGCACGATTTTGCTTTAATAATGATAAAAATATACAAATTAAAGATGAATTTTTTTTAACCTATAAGTTCTGAGTGACACAATTTTGCTTGAACTAATCACAATGATTAACAACAGGTTTATCCACTGATAAAAAATATTAAGAATAAAAAATGTGATGATCAATAAATTAAAAGTTAATTGATGAAAAAACGAAAATAAAAGTTTGAAACATTCTTTCTTCATGTACATATGAAATTTTGCAAAGAAAAATAATAAATTTAATAAAATAATAATAAATTTAATAAAATTATAAAATAAATATTAATAATAAATTTATAAAAAACAATAAAAATAAAATACTAATAATAATATTAATATTAAAGAACTAAATATAATAATAAAATCATAAATAATAATTATAATAATAAAATAATAATTATAATGATAAAAATAATAAAATAATAACAAAAATTATTTTATAAGTGTTATCAATCACATCACTCACCAATTTTTATAATTTTTTTCTTTATTTTTTATCTTCAAATTTTTTTTAAATACACGTACTTTCTATGATGAAATAATATTAAAAATATAAAAAAATTAAATATTAGATAAATTTATGTAATAAAAATATTTAATAATATTATTAATAAAAATAAATAACAAATTAACAATAATAATAAGAATATAATTATAATATAATAAAAATAAATATTATTTATAATACAAGATAAATTTATATAGTAGTATCATTATTATTATAAAAAATAAATATAAAAGTAACATTATTATTTAAATTTAATATATAAAATTAATTTTTAATTAATTTTTAATTATGAATTTATCTAAGAATTTTTCATATATGGTGAGATAATTTGTATTATTTTGAATAAGATATTTCTTCAAAGTCTCACTATATTTAATTAATCATATTTTATTTGAAATTAATTTAACCACAACTTAAAATTTTAATATTACAATTTTATATGTTGAAAAATTAATTAACTACATCTGACAAACTAGTCATGTTTTATTATAAATTAGACTTTAGTCCAAAATTAATTATATAATTTAACATTTTCACAAGTTTTTTAAAAATATTATCAATCACATTAAACAAAATATTATATTTTATTTTTATATTATAAGAGCAAATTTGTAATTTTATAATCTTATTAATTAAAAAAAATAAAATTTCAATCACTTCTCACATTATTTATAGACTTTTTCTTTATGTCTTTTTAAATATCGTCAATTTTTTATTAATCCAAACAATTCAACTTTTCACACATTTTCATCTCAAATTCACTCAAATATATTTTTCTAAATTTATGTTTAGATTCAAACAAAGTCTAAGTGAAGTCATGATTGATTTTAGTGTTTGTTTTCGTTCGTTCATAAATTAGTCACGTTCGAGACTACTTTTTTTATTGTGTGTGCCTCTTTCTTATGCATGCATTCTGTCTCAGCCTTTGTCTTATTATAACATCTTTTATCTAACCACTTATCTCAATGTTCTTCCTAAACTTTCATTTATAATTAGAAACTAAGATGAAGTTAAAAATATTATCTTATATAAATTTTTTCAATAATCTAATTTTTTTTATTAGATTGTACTAACGTTAACTAAGATTAAAATAAATGATGATTTTAAATAATTTTTCACTCAATTGACCCATTTAGAACATAAGCTCATTCTTTTCATAGTTAGTATAAGAATTCTATAATTCCTATATCGATAATGTTTATTTCTCATAATCGACTTTAAATACTATGAGTTTTTTATTCTTTCCTCTTACTTGTTTAATTGTTTCATTGACAACCAATATACTATTGAGTAATCCTCTACTTCTTGAACTCAGAATTTGGTCAATGATTTCGAACAATGTTATTTTTAATTTCCTTAAAATAATATAAATATTATTTATAAACGCAACCAACTAATAATAATTATTTTTTTCTCTAGTTGTACTCTGTATTTTACCAGAAAAAAAATGAACAAACCTGAATCTATGCTCAATGTAATTTAATTTTCTAGATATAAAGACCTATTAAAATCTCTTTCATCTTTGAAATATTTTTTAGGTATCAGTCTTCTTTAATTCACCACAAAAGTGAGAGAAAAAATATATAAGGTTATTATTTGATTCTGTATACTCTTTTTTCAACCATTGTTTATAATAACCTTCTTAATGGATCATACTTTTGCAAACTCAAACAATTCCAAATCTACATGTGACCCTACTCCTCCACTATAGCTATGAACATTCACCTTATTTTCTTTAATATCTCTTATTCTTTAAAATGATTGTTGGGAGACTCCGAGAAGGAAAACTGAGAAGATTTCACACAAGAATGAGACAAGAGTCAACCCATATAAGGAAATGACGTCACCTTCAACCCAAAATCTTAAGACATTAGGTTTGCGGATCTTCTTTCTTATATGTTACTCAACTTTCTCATTCCTACCTAATATGGGACTTCGACTCACATTTGAAAATCTAACCGTGATGATGTTAACTATTTCAAAAGGATTTGGAAAAATACATTTTCTATAATTAAAAGAAATTTCATAGACAATGCCAAATTAGTTAAATTTATTATATAATTTTATTTATGTCCTTATTTATAGATATACTTTGGTTACAAGACATTATTTTTTTATGTAGAATTTTCAAAAACTTTTTAAAATTTAAAAGATAATTTACACATTTAATGAATTTTTAATATAAAATTAATTAAATTTATCAAACTTTATATTATTCTTAAAAGTTAATTAATTCCATTTTAAAACATTTTGAGAAATATTCTTTTAATGGTGTGAAATATTTAATCATTAATTTTGCAGGTACCCTTTGTTGAACCTTTTTGCTTGGATTCCATGGTCTTTTATTCATACAATCAAGATCATATCACAATTGCCTGCATTTACTTTTGTTGCGTCAGGCTCTTGGTGTTTGCCTGAAACTTATATCAAAGTCTAAAATTTGCCTGAAACCTTTATTTTATTGCATCTAAGCTTGAAACCTGCCCAAAACACCAACCCCTGCTACACCAAAGTTGAAACTACACCATTTATAATTTGCATCAAGTTTGACACTTGTTATGCATCTAAGACTACTTTCTCTGTGTCTTACAGAAGATAATTTAAAAAAATCACATAAATAAAAAAGTGTATCATTTATTAAAATAATTTTACTTTTTCAATAAATATATTACTTTATACATCAAAATTCAAACTAGTCCAAGGCCTCCATCGGTTACATCAAAGCCCATAATCCATCTGACACCTTTCAAATCTTTGTATCCTTATATGATACCTACTTGACACATCCAACAAAACCTGAAATTTGACCCTTTTATTTTACCCTTCTACACCCAACTTTCTTACTTCACTAAACTCTGCTTCAAATTTTGGTACATGCCTAGCACTTGCATCAAGGCCCAAAACTTCTCAAACTCCTGCATTATTATACATCAAAGCTCAAACTCTACTACTACCTTTTACATTGCTTGATTCTTGTTGTGCTTAAGATTAAAAAAGTCTTTCAATTTTAAAAAAAAAAATCAATACTAATGTGGGGTTTTTATTTTCAATATTAATTAATTTGGACAAAAGTTATTTTTGGTATTAGGGCAAGAGAGAGAATTAAAATATGCTGTGGCTCATAATATTTACCAAGTAATTTTTAGAGTTTAAAGGTGTGTTTATATCTAACGATAGAAAATTTTTAAAAGAGAAAAAAAAGTGAAAAAAAGGAAAAAAAATTTCACGATAAACGAAAAAAAAAATCGCCCTCAAACTTTTTTTGCTCTTTATAGAAAATTTGCAACGAAAGTTACTTTTTTATTTTATAAAATAATAAATAAAATCAAATAATTATTAAAATAAATTATTAAAAATATTTTTAAACTAAAAATAAAATTATAAATAATAATTATAATAATAAAAATTATAAAGAAAAATATTATAATTAATTATTATAAAATATTAATATATATAA
>Ga0209700_105403_pt1 | contig 21579 bp, 12 predicted proteins | sample SiratroredBW_FD_187528 | JGI IMG/M metagenome (GOLD analysis project Ga0209700, IMG submission 187528) | Root nodule microbial communities of legume samples collected from California, USA - Siratro red BW (SPAdes) (version 2) | ecosystem: Host-associated > Plants > Roots > Nodule | place: USA... | reverse complement strand
AAAAAAAAAAAAAAATAAAATATATTATATATATATATATATATATATATATATATATATATATATATATATATGTATATATATAATTTTTTAATACCAGTTTTATAAAATTATATAGCCGCTATTTTAAAAAAAAAAGTTTTTTTTTTTATTTTAAAATTAAGAAAAGATATTTAATTATTTATTTTATAAAATAAATGATATATTATTTTTTATTTATTAAGGGATGAAGTTATTCAATTAAAATATATGACATGAACAAAAATAACCTAATTGTGTTATAAAATTAGGAAGAGTGTGAATAAAATGTGATTTAGCGTATAACTATTTCTACATATCAAATTGTATGATTGATATAAAAAAATACAATGAAGATTATAAAAGAAGTTTATAGACTTCTTACTATCTCAAACCCATATATACCTAGGAAAGAAAACAAGCTACTCTATTAATTAGAGAATGTGTTATATTTGAGATGATTCTTTTGAAGAAGAGAGAAACAAATTTATAGACAACTTTTGCAAATGCTAACCACTTATAAAAGAATGAAAAAGGCGTTTAATTTTTTATGTTTTCTATTTCATAGCATGCCTACTATTAAGGAAAACACCTTTATTTCAAGTCACAAAACAACATGTATCATCTTTATATTAGGTGAGTTGTTTTTATCATGAATAGTTATTTAAATTTAAAAAAATAGTTACTTAAAACGTAAAATTATAAAAAATTGTGTATACAAAAGAGGTGTATCATCTTTATCTATTTTATAGATTATTTACTTTATTAAATAAATAAATTTTATTTATTAAAGGTAAAGTTGCTTAATTAAAATATGACATCAACAAAAATTACTAACCTCTTACTACAATAGTATACATAAAAAAGTTTATTACAAATTATTGTAAAATAAATAACTTTTCCGATATTATTGTAGATAATCTTTTATTGTGTAGATGTTTTTTTTTATTATAGTTATTTTGTAATACCTTACAAAATAAAACTTCTATCATATTTAATATGCTTCAAAATTTACAATTATACTCAAATGAAAATTTAAAACATATCTAAAAAAATCATATGAGTTTTTCAAAATAAATCTTTTGTTGAAAAAAATCTACTCAATGTAAAAGATTACCCACAGGATCCTTTACAGTGTCATCTGCTCCCGTGTAACAAACTATAATCACAAATAGATAACAAAACACAAATACAAACAAGAAAGGATAAACTAACATATTTAAAACCATCTTAGAATAATATAAACTAATCAAATACTTCAACAACACATAAACATATCAAAATCATTTATTTCACTCAATTTCATTCACAATTTCAACTATATGACTCTAACATATATAGACAGACTTGACTCTACTTCCGGAAGACTCGTGCATTTAATAGACTCCGAAATATGCACTTGTAATACCGCTACAAGAAATTCCTAATTTATCTACAAATAATTACGTAATTACATACGGATCTTGTATGTAAATTTAGCATTACTTACGGATTTTACCTACGGATTTATTACATACGGCTCATACGATGGGGAGTGTAGAAGAGGGACTAAGAGTTGATGGTTCGCACCGACCTGATGGTGACAGGCTCATATGATGGGGACTCTCACTTGAGAGGGAGATTGTTGGGTATCCAAGTGTGAGTCTAAGTCCCACATTGAATAAAAGTGAGAAAGTTAAGCAATATATATAAGAAAGAAAGACCCATAAACCTACTACCTTAAGATTTTGGGTTAAAGGTGATGTCATTCCCTTATTTATGTTTGACCCATTTTTGCTTCTTGTGAGATCTCCCCCGGTTATGATAATGATAAAAATAATAATAATAAGTTATAACAAGAATAATAATAATGAATATATGATTGCAAAAGTTGATGTTGGTGTAGGAGTTTTGACTTGTATATGTATACTGAAGGATATGGTTCCAATACTTTCATTAACACTTTGGAAATAATAATATTATTAAAATTAATAAAAATTATATTATCATTATTATTATTATTATTAAATTAGATAATTAATATTATATTTAATAATATTTTATTAGTTTGATTATTATTATTATTACTATTATTATTATAATGTTACATTTAATATTATTAATATTTTTCTACATTGATTATTAATAATAATAATAAATATTAATATTATAATTATTAATATTATTATTTGTAATATTAATATTAATATTATTAATAATAATATTAGTATCATTAATATTACTTTTGATATTATATTTATTAATGTTATTATTATAATTAATATTAATATTAATATTAATATGATCATTAATATCATTATTAATATGATTATTATTATTATTATTATTATTTTAATGTTATTAATATTATACTTAATGATGTGAACCCGGTTAGGAATAAACCCCAGAACCCACAACAAAGAGTAGTTCAATGTCCCAAGATCCCTAAGTATTCAGATTTAGGATGATCTACTCAGAACCCTTGTCTTGCAAAAAAGAAAACGCAACAAAGATCCTAAAGTATGGTAAACGCTACAAGGATGATCAGCCCTTGATAAGTTGCAAGTCCAAATGAAGAACTCAAGAGAGGCTTCTGAAATTTTCAGATTCAAATTCGTATTTCCCATTCAAAGTTGTTGTTTACATGTGTTTTTTTTACTTAAGTAGACCTTTGAGCTTCTAAAAAGCTAACCTAACTCTTCAACAGCCTAGAAGCCTCCAAATTTAATGCAGCAGCAACTTTTTGACACACTTTTAGATGACTAATTATTACATCAAATGGAAAACGAAAAACACAATTTACTACTAAGCATATGACTACTCTAAGCCTTATGGAAAATTAATCAAAATACATCAAAATAAAAAATTTAAAATTCCTCCACAAAATAATGGGTGACTCTTCATATTTTAACCTAAGCCCAAAATAGCCCATTTACAATTAAATCTGGTGATGCATTTTCTATGGGCCCTTCTCTTCAAATGATTTGTTTTTAGCCTAAATCTCCTTCATTTAATTCCTTCATCAGCCCATATCAAATTAAGAATGTGATTAGACTTCAATTCAATCTTAGACTTTGTTTGCGCGGTCCAAATGTCTTGAATCAGCCCAATCAATGCCTCTTTCAGCTTTTGGGCCCTTGACCTGATGATTGGTCCACTTAGAATTTGCAAAGCATCCTTTGAATTATTTATTTGTGCAGGTGCTTGAGATTGGTTAAACTTCAGCTCTTGGTTCTCATCACTTAATAATATTAATAAAAATAATAATAATAATTTATAATAATAATAATAATAATAATAATAATAATAATAATGAGTATATGATTGCAAAGTTGATGTTGGTGAAATAGTTGTGACTTGTATATGTATGTCAAGGGATATGGGCTCTAATCCTTCTCTTAACATTTTAGGAATAATAATAATGAAAGTGTTATTAATAATAAAATTAGTAATAATAAAAGTATAATAATAATTGTAATAATAGTAAATAATATATTCTAATAATAGAAATATAATAATAATAACTGAACTTTTTTCCTATTTTGGTGTACTTTTTTACATTAATGTCCAAAATGGAAAAATAATTTATTTACTAAAATGGGCAAATTTTGCCAGCTGGATAGGAATTGAAATTAATGAATCCTTCCACCTAGGTATGATTTTAAGCTGGTCAAATATAAGTGACATGTTGGCTACTTATATTAAAGACATTAATGAAAATTCTTTCTCTCTCTCCAATCATCTTTTAATTATTTGAGACCATGTTTGTTACGTTTAACAATTAACAAAAATTAATAATAATAATAATTACATCATAATAATAATAATTAACAAAACTGTAAAAAAAATTATGTCATACAAATTGATTTTAAATTAAAACAAAATATTATAATGATAATAATAAGAATAAGAATAACTTTAATTAAATTCATATAAATTTAATTTAAATAATAATAATAATATGAAAGTCTTACTTTTACCACTGCCATCAATACAAGTTAATCTCATACTTAATTCAAAATAAGCTAGTTTACCCTACTAGACAAATAGATATTATCAAAATCATGTAACCATCAATCTCAATGACTTTACCATACAAATCTTATATATTTTTAGACTTCAATTAACCACCAACCAAACATAACTTTACAACTCATAACATTTCAGGTTTTTAACATTTAAACGAGGTTCTGCACCAAAATTCATCAAACAAACAACTTCAATCCTACCAAGAATCATGAACATAACCTAAATTTTCTATTGAAAAAAAAATGCTCAAAGTCAGCTTCTCTAACCTGGTTACAGGTAGAAGCCTTCACAAAAGCTCCAAATACCTATATTTCACATGAACCCCAACCCACAACACAAAATTACTTATCAATGATTAGACTATAATACTATGACATTGAATGCGTGATTAGACTACAATACTATGAAATTGAATGTGAGCATAGTTATCAGTGAGAAATAATATATCTAAAACTAACTCTAAGAAAGAGAGAAAGAAATTAAACTTACTCAAACTAAAAATTTGATTGAGACAGGAGTGTTATGTTTTTCATCACGAAGTCAAAGACAAATTCTAATTCAAAGACAAACTTCAACCATCAATATTCAACCATCAATATGATGAAAGTAAGAGATATAGAATTAGAGAGAAGGTAAAAGAGATTTAGAGAAAAAAACTTTAGAAAAAAAGTTGATTTTTGAAAAATATGATTTGAATAACTTTTCATATATTATTTTATATGAATTCTAACTTTAATAATAAAATATTAAGCATTCATTTTAATTATCACATTTACTCTATCACTATTATTTAAGTCCTTACATATTTGAATTTGAAAATATAATTACTTAAAAAATAGTTATGAAAAATTGTGTATATATAAAAAAGTGTATCTTCTTTACATAGATATTATAATTTATTTCATTTTTGTATATTTACAAAGTATTTATGATGTTTAGCTGAAGAGACTAAAACTGAATTTGAAGGATTAAAAATAAATTTGGGTAGTAAATCATTCGTTTCCATGACTTGTCTCGTTTTATAAAATTTTGTCCCATACTTATTTATGATATTTGTTAAAATAATATTTATGAAAATTATGAGTTGAAATATAAGATGAAAAATAAAAAAATACTTTTACAAAAATTTTGCTGATACATTTTGGTGTTTGAAACAACTTTTACGAGCAATAAATTTATCTGGATTTTATTTTGAAAAGAATTGTTTCTAAAAAAAAAAAAATCTCAAAATAAGATAGAAGAAAAAGTAGTTTGGAGTAAAAAAAAATTGATAGGATATAACACATGTGCAAGTGGTGCTACACCCCTAGTAGTCTATATCTTCTGGACGAGTAACTTCAGTGGATTTTGGTCCTATAAAAAGGGAAGGGTCTTTCAAAGCATCCAATAAAAGATAGAAAGATGTGACATTTATTTATTCATTTATTGATCTATAATTTTCAATTTCTATTGAAGTAGTTTTTTACAAGATGAAAAATATTTTTTCATTCGTATGAGTGAAGATGATATTTAGATCAGAATCTTAATGTGACTGAAATGAAAAAAAGTGATGAAATGCAAATTGCAACGGATGAATTACCTAAAGAAGTGGGGCCCACAAGGGTGGTGAGAGTTTGTTTGTGGTCACTGGTAGCAATACAGTAGCAGTAGCAGCTAGCAGAGTTTGAAAGACCTGACGTACTGTAACGGGTCCATCATATCAGAACAGTACCTACCCAGAATTCAAAGCTTGCAGATTTTGAACATCATAATAAATCTCAACAAAATTTTCTGCGAAACATTAACAAACATCATAGTGTCTGTCTTTTCAATTTATACTTGGTGAGAAAGAGGGAAAAAGTGGACACAGTGTGGTTTGGTCAACAGAAGAAGCTGTGAATGGGGAGGAGAAAGCGGAGAAAAGATGCAGAGATTATTAATATTATTACAGTGGCATTTGCAGTAGATTCACCAAAGCAAGAGGGCATTTCAAAGATCAATTTTTTTTTTTGGTTTTGAGCTCATGAATTTGAGTTTCTTGGTCAACTTTAAGTTAATTTAACTGAAAAGACAAAGAACTTGTCAGTAGTTGGGAAAATGTAATGGCTCCTATCTTAGCTTTACAGCTTTGAATATTTATTTTTTAAGAAAAGCTTTAATTAAATAAATGCCGGTTTTATATAAAAAAAAGCCATTTTCTTTCCTTTTCAAAAATGTTACGTATTTTTTTAATGCATTCAAATTAAGTATCTGCATTCACAGTCATTTATTAAATAACCTTTATTAAATTTCCAAGACGGACGTGAACCAATTTCTTAACCAAATTTTATACTTTCAATTTTATAATTAAAATATTAATTCATAATTAAATTCCCAATATTTAATTACTTTATTTTAACATTTATTTAATTTTCCAGTTTTTTTATCAACTTTATTTATTTACTCCACCTTTTCCTGGAAAACCCTAAATTCACATACCACTCCGGAGAATTTATGAACCGGAGTTTGTATTTTTTCTCTGTAATTCTAGATTTTTTTTCTCAAAATTTTCTGTTAATTTCGAAGCTTTCTGTGTTCTATGCAATGGTGCAGATTTGAGCTTACAGCACTGCGATTTTCTCGGAGGCCAAGCTCAAACTGCTCCAATTTCGTCTTTCGGTTTCATTTCGCCATTTCAGACAATAATTTTTGTGTGCCTTGAAGTTTCCTGTGAGATTGTAAATTTTCCCTGCACCCAAATCCGTTTTCTCTTAAATAAGTTAGCATTTACCCCCTTTTAAAATTTCAATTTTTTTGTGATTTTTTTGGGTGATTGGGAGTGGAAGAGTTTGAATCTTCAATGGGTAGGGTTTAAGTAAAGTTTTAAGGTTTTGGGGTGTCTTAGTTTTTCTTTGATTTGCATAAAAATGGAGGGAAGAGAGAGTTTTGGTGTTGTGGTGGGTGATGAAGCCCCCGAGAGCTTCCATGTGGCTCCTAGAATAATTGAGAACAACTTGGACTTTTCAAGGGCCGTCGTGCCGGCGCCTTCGCCGGCGACGGAGGGGAAAAAGAAGAGAGGGAGACCGAGGAAGTATGGGCCGGACGGGAAGGTGGCTTTGGGGGCAGTGACGGCGCTTTCACCGATGCCGATTTCATCGTCGATTCCGTTGACCGGCGAGTTCTCCGCTTGGAAGAGAGGTAGAGGAAGGCCTGTTGAATCTATCAAAAAGTCATCGTTCAAGTTTGAGGTGGAAAGCCCTGGTCAAGGTATTATATAGTTCTTCGATCTTTTCAATTGAAGACTTTGAATTGTAGCCTTTTAATCTTTAGTCACCGCTGATGTTTTTAATCTTTTTGGCAAGGTTTTATTTTTAGTTTTTTACTGTTACATTTGCAGTATTTTGAGATATAAGAGTGTCAGGGTCATAATAAACGAGTGAATCCTTCTAACCTGATGGCCCTTGTCATTTAGCTCTTTAATGGAAGAGTATCGTAGGGTTTTTTTGGGAGTTCTAATTGATTTGGTTTTGGGGTAAATCATTTGGACCAGCTAGTTATTTACTTCGATCTTGTGTTTTAGCGTGCAGTGAACTTTTTGGAGTTGGTTTTTGCTTTTGTGAGAGGTTATATAGGGGTGGTGTGGGGGGTGTGAGTGGACCCTAAGCTCTGATTCCTTTTCAGATCTGAATACAAATGGTGAGGTGGATTGGGATATTTTGTGGTTGACAAGTGAGGTTGGTTTTTGTTTCAGGGTAGCATATGGTACTCTTTATTTTGCTTTGTGAGGGGAAGAGGATTGAATTATCTGACCATGGAAAAACGGTTAGAGTAAATGAAGGGACCAGCTTATTTAGTAGGTTGAGTCCAACAGTGTTTGATAGCTGATGTGCCACGCTTGAACTGGTCTAAAGTCTACTCTAATAATTATTTTTAACAGCTTCTAAACTTCCTTGTTGAATATTGGCATGATTGGAAAATGGATTTTGTAAATGGAATCTTGGTCGGAAATATTTTTGAAAAGTGGAACTTATTCATTAAGGGACGCGAGAGTGGCTTCTGAGACTGATAGTAACCATTTATATAACATTAAAATGCAATGAAGTGATTTTCAAAGTTCATGCAGGGATTTGGGGTCTCGTAAGTTTGGACGGAGGATTATTGAAGGTTTTTTGGGTGAACTTTCCCAAGTGTTGACATTTTTATAAAACGAGAATTAGGACATATGGGATCTTCATTAGATCATTATTAATTCTCCTTCATTCGTTTTTTTGAACAATAAAGTGTTCTGCCAATTTTGGGTGATTTTAAATCATAGGGAAAGAAATAAATCATTACTTATTCCCTCTTTCTCTTATTTTTTGTATTTTATTCTACTTTTATTTTCTCTGGTGGTGACACTCAAACATACCCCTATGTGCTGTATATAGTTCCGCATCATGACAGGAGAGATGTGAACACTAAATTGTTCTGTTCAAGATGTTAGGCATACTTGTGCTGCATGTAGGTTGGTGGTGAACGTGACTTTCATGTCTTTCCCGATTCATCATTTACCCTGAATCTAATTCCAGATTCGTCATTGCTCTGAGCAAGATTGGAGCTCAACGAAGGTTTATGGGTTTGGCTCTCTTTGCTTTTGATGGTTCTGTAGGAGGTCTAGAATATGACATAATGGACTTGATAGGTGAAGCAGAATGCCAGGGTTGGGACCAGGTTATAGCGTGTGTTGTGTGGTGACTGGATAGGTGTGCCTTCTAGTATCTACCTTATGCCATAGTTAACAGTGGTTTAGAATTTAATAAACAACACATAGAAAGACAATTGTTTATAGACTTAACTGGTGGCACAGAGTAGATTAAGGGTAATGATGAATCTGAAATTAGTGTTATTATAGGGTACATTATGTGGTTAAGTCTCTATCATGTAATATTTTGATGTGTGCGATTATTCTTTCCATTTAACAGATGAAAGAGGTTGAGGTAAGACATATGTGGCTTGTTGGATGCATCTTCTATTTCTGGCTAAAGTGTATCAACATAATTTATTCCCCAAAATTTAACTTGTTATTTTGAAACTTATTTTTTTAATTTCATGAATGACTTCATATGATTTATTGATTATTGCATTTCTTTCTTTCTTTTTTTTTAACAATAAGGAGCCAACGTCCCCGGACTATATATATATATATATATATATATATATATATATATATATATATTATATTATACGTATATTTATTCATTTATTTACTTATTTTGTGTCTCTCTCTCCTTCTATTTATCTTCCCATGTATGCATTTTATAGGTGATGGAATAGCATACTCAGTTGGTGCCAATTTCACACCACATGTGCTCACAGTAAATGCTGGCGAGGTATTCTTCTCGTCCTTTTAGGTCTATCTGCTGAAGTTTATTAGAATAGTTTTAATCCAGTCAATTTTTGTATGAATGCAATATATACATTGGGAATGCAAAGTCCATTTATTTTGGTTGCACTTTAATTTTTGTTTTCGTGAAAACAATTTTTTTTATGAAAGGGGAGACGGCATAAAATTATCTAATGAATGTAATAGCTCAAAAAATGTAATATGTTCCTTTCTCTATGATTATTGTCCAAATTCCATATCCGTTTCTGTGCTGTATGTGTGTTCATTGCTCATTCCCTTAATAGTGTTTATTTTTTGTCCTTTACTATTATCCGATAATATTCCTTCTGATCATTTGTCTGCTCAGTACTAATTATAGGGAACTATAATATCAATTAGATTATTTGATTTAAATGATAATTGTCTGTCAGAGAATTAGATAGACATTTTAAATAAACACTTGACAGGTTGTGAGCTGCATTTGATTGGAAGTTGTGTAAAAATAAATGAAACAAGTTATGATTTTATTTTTCATTTCTAATGATATCTTAGTTACAAGTATGTTATGTAATCCTTAAATTGTGAATAGAGTTGTACGCATATTAACTTTATTACAATGTTATTATTGTTGGATTTTTTTCAAATCTGCAAGTGACATGACTAAGTTGTGTGGATCATATTTGTAGTGTATAGTGTCATTATGATTGAAGAAAACTATTGACTACATGTTTTAATTTCGTTTTTGTTCTGTGTGCTTACTTGTTTTTGTGATTTTCTTATGGTCTTATACCAGGATGTCACCATGAAAATCATGTCGTTCTCACAACAAGGATCACGTGCTATATGCATTCTCTCTGCAACTGGAACAATTTCCAATGTTACACTTCGTCAACCATCTTCTTGTGGGGGTACTTTAACATATGAGGTGAGTTGCATCTTCAGCACAAAAAAATAAGTTAAGAAATTTGTTTATCTACAAAAAGTCGGCTTTGGAGTATGTGTTACTTACTAGTTACCGGTGCATGTGTTTGTATGCAGATCTGTTTATATGGCATTGTAATATATTGATATTAGATATCACATGCTAATGTTTTTTAAATGCCTTTTCTACTTTAGAAAGAAGTGTGTAGTTAGATGGAAGTGCAAATGGATGCATCAAATGCTGTTTTTTATTTTTAAATTTTTGACAGAAATTAATTAAAGAATCAGGATTTTGCTGGCTAAGCATTTTTATTATATCTGATTAAAAGCCTTTAGTATTTGATTAAGCTTCTCGTGCAAAATTATCTGAAACTGATGTTGTTAGTTGCATTATACTTATGAGGTGTTTGGTACAAGAGAAGTTTTTTCAGGTTTCGCAATCATGAATCTTGTGAATCATGATTCCTAAGAGTGACTAAAATCTTTTTGGTTAGCCATAAATACTTTTATGAATACTTATACAAGCTTCCCAGAAATTAAAGAGTAATTACAAACAATTTTCCCATTAGAACAATTTTTTGGTAAACTTAACTAAAAGCATTCGTGGGAACATTGTTTTGTGGGCATATTATTTGTTAAAGCATAAACAAACCTGGGAAAGAAACATTTCCAACTTCCAATTTTAGGAAAACTAAAAATTTCCCTTGTATTTCAGCTAATCAGTTGCTATGATAATGTTGTTAACTAATTTTGAAGTTCAAGGGCCGTAAGTTGTAACTGTTTTTGCTTCTTAACTACACATTCTAGATTTGAGATGCTGTTATGTTTTTACATATCCATGATTTCTTGGTAATTTATATGTTTGAGTTACTCTAACTGGATAACATAATATCTCTGAAGAGTTTCTCTTTGACTGAACCAAATGGTGTCATGTGATTCATGTAATCTCCTAGTGGGATAGGATTTCTGTTGTTGCTTTATAGCTCAACATTATTAATGTAGTGTTCAGCATCATGTTAGTTGAAGACTGGGGATGAATCCTCTTATAATGTATTTGTTTTTGTATCCACCTGTCCTAGACTTTCACTGTATTCAACCCGTGCTAACTTATAACCAAACACACAATTAGTTTTGGTTTCCATGCTCTCCACATCTTAAAATCCACTTTAGACCCGTTTTCTTTTTGAAAACTAATGTCTGTTCGCATGTTATACTTGTTATGGGGATTAATTATATGGTTTCAGGATAAACTTACATTGCTTTTGATTATATCACTAATTTCCTCAAGAAACATAACGCATCCCTTGTGATTTATTCACTAATATCAAACGTTGTTGCAAATATCTTCAAGTTTTGTTTGAGCTATGACCGAAGTGAATTGATTAAATATGCTCAAACTTAATCTTTTGTAAACAGGGACGGTTTGAAATTCTTTCCTTGTCTGGTTCCTTTATGCCAACTGAGAACGGAGTTACAAGAAGCAGATCTGGTGGAATGAGTGTCTCTTTGGCAGGTCCAGATGGTAGGGTAATGGGGGGTGGACTTGGAGGTTTGCTGGTAGCTGCTGGTCCAGTTCAGGTAGGCCTCATGCTATATAGGAAGCGATATTTAATAACATATTCAAGTACCTTACGAATTGTTAATCTGAGATTTTATAACCTTTATAAGGAAACATGATAATATTAATTAGTGTAGATACTGGTGTTTATTACTCCCATTATCATAAATCAAGTTTTTAATTTGGTTAGATTACCAATGCTTTTGGATAGAGATTTTCTTGGCTTTATGTCAACTTCCTCAGAAAAGTAGGAATTCAAATAAAAAAATTGATGTGAACATCAAAATTATGTGTACAATTGGCATATTTCAGTAGTCACTTCTCACGCTCTTGTGCATCAGGTTGTGGTGGGCAGTTTTCTTCCTGGTCACCAGTTGGAGCATAAAAACAAGAAGCAAAGGATGGAGCATATATCAACAACTATTACCCCTTCACCTGTTAATATCATCTCTAGTGAGGAACTAAAAGTCAGTTTTGGTGGAGTAAAGCCAATTATGACACCAGCTGCTTTTCAAGAAGAGAATATTGTTTCTTTTAACAATGGTCAAGAATCTAGGAACTCATCCGCTGATGACAAAGATCCTTTGCCCGAAAAGGAGTCTAATCTAAGCCAATCAAACGCTGAGGCTGCTGCATGCTAAACATATTCCCTGTGAATTATTTGATAACATGCAGAGTCAACTCATTTAGGCTCCTCACTCATGCTTGACTGACTGCTGACAGTTAACTTACAAGACAACTCTGACGGTCAGATGGGTGTCACGCGATGGTTTTGACTCAAAAGTTGCACTCTTTGGTACTAGGTGTTAGTTGGTAAATCTGTTTGTTAGGTTTCCACGTGTCATTTCTCCAAATGTTTCTTTAGTATTGTTTTTACTCATTGGTGTAGCAATTAGATATAGGGTATATGTTGTGCCATTTCCCCCCTTATTTATATTCTATATGGATGTTAAAAGTGTGAGTGGATGTGAGTGTTTCTGAACTGTAACTCTATTGTTTGTTGTGAAAGAAATTGCATATCAACCTCCTAGGCTTAGCTTGTGCTACTGTGATTCTTTGCTTAAAATTATTATATCAAGGAACGGCCAAACGGGAACTAATAAATATCTCCATGTGGAATTTTTTTGTTTTTAATTGAATTATTATACTATATATATGTAATTTTAACAGGCATGAGATTCTGTTATTTGGTTCCAAATTTTTTCGTTTTCATACAACTGGTTCAATTTTCAAACTATATTAAGTCTATCAGTTTTGTTGCCTTAATTTGATAAAGACTTCCTAAAATACAACGACATTGAAACTTGAAACAATCTTGTCTTATCCCCAACCAAACAAATTTGTTGATCAGTCTATTCAAATTTATATTTTTACAACCACTTCGATACATTTAAATTTATTGCATTATAATAGCTGCAACAATTTCTCTGCATTTGTTGCTATTCTTGAAGCTCTACACCTTTGAATTTATTTTTATCTACCAGACCCAATAACAAGAAAGTAAATCATTTCACCCTTTCGGCTATAGCATAAAGTATAAGTGGTATAAGAAGAAAATGAATGTCATGAAACTATTAGTGATAAAATTTGAAACTAAGATGAAAAAGAATACATGCTTTTCATGACATTCTTTTTCTGTCTTTGTACATGTAACTGACTAAAAATTAGCTAGAATAAGCTTCCTAATAAAAAAGATCTATTTATCCTTTTATTGTTGGAGCTCACTCTCTATTTATACACCAAGATTTTAATTTTCATACATTCTTATAATAAAGAATTTATATTAATTAGATGATGGTATAAAAGTGATTGTAGTTATCATATAAAACTCAACAAACTTAGTTTGAGTGTTCACAATACTTACTTTTTACCAAATCACTAATTCACATTCTGTGAAAGGTATTTCCAAAACAGAAGTAAGGAATTTTCAGCCAGAAAAAGCTCAATGGTAGTGTAAAACATAAAAAGTCTTAATTTCACTTCAAATGTTTTAAGAATGGGCAGGACTAGATAAACAGACTGACAGATCAAAACAATCACTCCAAAAGTTCCTCATTATTATTCTCAAACTATAACAAACTTGATGAGCTAAAATGCTCTGCTTTCCATCCTTCATTAACTCTCTCTATAAACTCTTCCACTCTTCTCCTCAGCTCATCATCTTCCTCAGTACTGTTGCAATTGCAATTATCTTTACCTTCCATTTCAACTCGCTCCACCACCACTTCTTCCTTGACATGTGCCACTTCCCTTGCTTGTCGAGACAACGTGCTTTTGCTGACTATGCACTTGGAATTCCCTCCTTCTATGCCCTTGTTTGTGAGCATGGACAGAGGGATTTCTTCACTCCCTTGATTAAAACTGAGCTTAGGCTTCAAGTCCACTAGGATAATAACTATGATCAAATTGCAGAAGCAGAAAATAAAAGCATAGCTGGAAGCTGCCTGAGTGATGTACTCCATCAGAGAATCCAACATGGCTAAATAAGAAAAGGCAAACCCAGATGAGAAAGAGAGGGTGATTGTTGTTGGCTTGAGGTAGACGCAGGTTTAGGCCTTAAGGTGTATTTAAAGTGGTATTTGGATAGATGCAAACATGGAAAAAGCCTTCTTTTTAATAGCAAAATTTGAGGTGAATGCTGATGGGTGACTGATATCAGAAAAGCACAGTACAATATACTTTTGTTTTAGGGTTGATGATGCATAAATGTACGTGGGATGTTTCATCAAACTGTACGTGCAGATTTTATTACATTAAACTAATAATCAAAAGTCTGTTGTGGCAGTGGATAGCCTCACATGCAACATTCTTAATTGGTCACAGCCACAGTGTTCCATGTCATCACCTTAGACATAAGACATCACCCACCAAACTTTTATGCAGCATTCATTTTTCTATCTCTGGATCCTTACCCTGATTGGCTAATAAGGCCCTTTTCCCTTGATAATCATGGACAGTTAGGACTAAAATAATACTAGATTGATTGCCCTTTTCTGGGGTGGTTGAAGATCTTGGAAATTTGGACCATCCCCTATTGAAAGGGACCAAGGACCTAACTAACCCTTTTAGCTGATGGCAAATTGTTTTGTCTTGTTTTGTTTGCTTGAAAATGTTTCAGTTGATGTTCATATATAGCTTGTCTATTATTGGTGTTCATGGAGTACCTTCATATGAAAGATAGAGACAGACATAACCCAAAGAGATGAAATAATAAAAAAAAAAAAACTATTTAGTGAAGTTAACTTCAGTAAGAAATAAAAAAAAAAAAAACAGTTTCTTATCATTTAAATTTATTTATCAATTACGGTAATGATACAAATTCTTGTATTAGGTGGTAAGTCATTAGACGACTTAAGTCCTTTAAATAATTATTCGAACTAAAGTTGTTACCAGTATCATCAGCGTTAAGGATTTTTATTATAATTTTTTTCAGGTAAAGTCATCAACGTTAATGACAAATTTCAATTCAAAAGATTATAACGGAAGTCATTAATCTTAATAATGATATCAAAAGGGGTCAATGCTGATGACTTCAGTTTAAACGATGACTTTATTCAAAAGTACCACTTCAAGGATAAATTTTTCCATCCATTATCATGTTGAGGATCATGTTGACGACTTCTCTTAAGTTGTCTTTGTAACAAATTAACAATAACCTATTCTAATAAGTGATTTATATATATATATATATATATATATATATATATATATATATATATATATATATATATATATATATATATATATATATATATATATATATATATATATTACAATCCATCTAATAAAAATTTACATCAAAATATACTCCTGTTCATAAAGATTTTAAAACAAAATATATTTATATGTCAACATAATGAAGAGTTTCGAAGATGTATAAAAAGCCTACAAGAGGCTCAATAAAAAGTATCATCCACTAGCTCTTGTGTAACATTATATGCTCCTTTGTATAACACAATTATCATAGATAGACAACAAATAACACAATTATCATAGATAGACAACAAACACACTACGAAACTAGTAATTAAAATATTTATTACACACAGTGAATCCGTTATGAATCCACATGACTACCAACTAATGAATCCACAGTGAGATCTTCTTCGACTCTCACCACCTAGTATTATTAATCTATTTGATTCCTAGTACTAGTAGACTTAGGATATCAATCATTATTGAACAAATCATTAGACAATGCATATTCTATTATATCTCGACACGAGTATTTTCTTTCCTGAAAATACCATGTCTTGATTACAGACCACATATGTTCCAAATCATGTCATACATCTCGACTTTCCACTCATACATTCATACACTTTCCAATTTCAAGTTCAAATATCTTACAAATTTTATAATCTTCAATATTATTTAATCTCAACTATGACTCAAAAAAAATATTTATCTTAAATCTAAAAAGGCATTACAAAAGAATCAGACAATTAAAACTAAGCAAATTAAGGTTTATTTTTTTTTAAATTAAGTGAGAATATTTTAGCTTGAGCAAGAATCCCTTTCGCTTGACTGAAAATTTTCCCGTTTGAGCGAAAATGAACCTGAGAACAGGTCCCATCTTCGCTTGAGCGAAAATAGTTTCGCTGGGGCAGAAAATGCAGAAGACAATTTTACAAAAAAACTAACTACTTCCCAACTTTCATCAAACACTATACATTTTAATTTACACATTTCATTTCATCATTTTGTCATAACCCATCTAATATATAGTTCAAAATAGATCCTTTCATTCTATCACTAGTGGAAAAAAGACATTCAACGTCGGTCATAGAAGGCTTCCAACGTCGGTCATAGAAGGCTTCCAACGTCGGTTTTCAAATCGACGTAGTAAATGGCGACGTGGTCCACTACGTCGGTTAAAAAAACTGACATAGTATATGATATTACTATGTCGGTTGGAAAGACAAATACCCGACGTAGTGTAAGGTACCACTATGTCGGCTAGAAAGACAACTACCCAATGTCATATTGCAAGAGAAAATTGTAAGGTGGTTCAGAAAGAGGGGTACCTTGTCGATTACAAGCATATTAACCGACGTGGTATCCATAAAAATTTAAAATAATAAACTTATCACGTCGGTTACTGTTACTAGTATAGTAACCAACGTGACAAGTAGTCCTACGTCGATTACCTTCAGAAAAACCGACGTGATAATCCCCTTTCTGTTCAGAAATTGGCTATTGATTTGTGACACTTTCCACGTCGGTTAAGGTCAAAACTGACGTAGTGTTTGGCGTTTTTTTAAATGCTGACAGAATTTGGTTTCTAGCCAAACCTGCATAATTTGTATACAATCTTAGGCAGAATAGATTCATCAAATTACTTCTATATACATCTAAAATAGATATACAATTGTTATGAATATAATATATATATATATATATATATATATATATATATTTTATATATAAAATATATATATATAAAATATAAAAATTTATATATATAAAAAATATATATATAATTTTTATTAATATAATATATATATATATATATATATATATATATATATTTTATATCTAAAATAGATATGTCTAAAATGTAAACATTTATGTATGTACATCTACAAACTACTTCTAACTTTAATAAAAAATCTTGCCTATTATTTTTGGATGTCCTCTATCGCTTGACTGTCCAATGACTCTTGGTCTTGAAAAAACTGAAATACATAAACAACAAGTGTTGTTAATCATGTTATGTGAAATTTAAAAATGATATTTTATCTACAATTAAAACATGCGCATACCTGCTCCCACGAGCAGTGATACAAACTCTAGCAATGGTTCTCATCCAATGCATGACATAGTACCCACATTCCCAAATACCTTGTTGCTTGTTGCACTTTCATTATACATAAATCATTAAATAAGTCCAATACTAATTTTAATAAATTAAATTTAAAATTATATGTAGAATTAAATACCTTAAGAAATATCCAACGAAGGTTTTAGAATGTGATCGTCGATCTTCCGCCAAGAACATTACAAACATTAATTGCACTAAAATCCAAAAAATTAGTAACTTGCAAGTTATAAAAACAAATTTAAAATTAATTAAATCATATCTGAACTTGGCTTCTTATGTAGTGAACAGAACCAAACCACTGTGTTATCCGTCAGACAGACAAGCATGAGTTGTCAATGGGACCTAAAATAAGATTAAGTGAAATCATAACATACTTGAGGCCTTCTAGAAATGGGCTGTAAGAGATGTGTAGGCCACGTAATAAATGTCCCAAGTTCCTCCCCCACAAAGCTAACCTCTGATGTGGGCACTAGCACCTCGATATCTGGCTGTCTAACATCTTTAACAACCAATCTAGTGAAATCATGTCCTAGAGGCACCGTGTGAATGGTCAAAGTGTTGCATACACTCTTCCAATTTCCACCAGTTGAGGAGGCTCTCCACCAAAAGCTAACACCAATATGCGTATTGGTGTTTGTGTCATCCTCTTCGTCCTCAGCAACACAGCTCCCCTTTGTGCTGACTCTCCTGCCAGTAACTACTTCTACATGTTCATGTACAGGAGTGTGCTGTTGTGATATGCCAATGGATTCAAGCTGCTGTGACTTTTCTCGTCTTAATTCATCTTTTAATTCACTTCTTAGCTGATATCTTAATTCACTTCTTAATTCCTCTCTCAATCTAGTTATCTCGTCTTTTAAGCTAACTTTCTTAGATGAGCTAGAACGAGGAGCAGATCCAAAGAACTGTCTCATCCCCACACCGAACCCAGCAGTTGTTGACCTTTTTCGACAAGTGTACCGAGTCAAAAGTAATATAGATTTATAAAGTAAGGATGTTGATTCTTCAGGGAACAGTTCTATTTTAGAATTTCAGCGTCACACTCAATAAGCAAATTCAGTTTTAAGATGATTTGATAATAATTTGAGTCAAGAAACATAAAAGAACAATTAAAAATAAGTAACAATTATAAAAAGTAGTTTGCAAGATCTAGAAGGACTCTGAGATTGAACTTCATCTACCTCCCTCATTCATATTTTGGATTTGATAAAAACATACAATATTCGTAACTACTCACAATTGATGCACATATAAAAATCATTCACACCGATTCCTCTGATATGAAATTCATAAGGAAATTTCCTAAACACTGATCCCTCAACTATTTAGTAAATTACCCAGCATTAAGAACAGATATTATACGCAATCAATACATCGAAACCTATCCCTAGTATTCCAATATATTGAGTATTTTCATCTAGGTCAGAAACTCAAAAGTACTTCCCAGTTAAATTTAAGAATAAAAATCAAGACTCTATTGATCAGATAAAATCTAGCATTAAGCACAAGATGAAAATACCAATTGAGTAGAAATTGAATATTATATATAAAAATCACCAAAATATGAATGAGTTCAAAAGATTACATTCAATCCCAAAGAAGAAGAATTAGCTACCCATGGTAGCCATTACAACCCAATGAAAGGAAGATTGTAAGAGAAGAAGAAAATCTTGATTCTAGTCGTCTGTCTCCGTCCTCTAGGTCTTAATTTCGTCCTCTAGGTCTTAATGCCTCCCAAAACCCTAAAAATCTCCTTTTAAACTTGGTTTTGGGCCTAGGTTAAATGGCTTTTCTCTTGGGCTTTTTTCTATTTTAAACTTTTTATTTTTTTTCTTCATGAATCTTCCAGTCTATCATTTTCTTCATTATTTTATACCTGAAATTCCACAATAATTGAGATTAAATGATTTTCTTTAACTCAGGACTCAAAACATAAATTTAAATCCAAAAACTCTAAAATTGGGAGTAATTACTATTTTAAATAACACTTAAACCCACAAGTACTCAATATTTCTCATATATAAAAACACTCAAAATTGATACTTATCAGCAGTCCTGACATGACCAGGGTGCTCTTCAGTGCCAATAGCAGCAATCAATATGTCTTGTCTTTCTTAGGTGACAAAACTTCCCTAGAAGCTCTACTCCACCAGGGAATCCTGAAAAAAAAATATGTGAACATTAATGACAATTATAAAACATTACATATCATGAATTTATTATTAACTTACAATCCTTTGGATCTCTTGGGCCTAGTAGATGTCATTTGTCCTCTTGGTTTAGTCCTAGCCATTTTTCTCATGTCGGCTAGGAGTGGATGGAAGAGAAATAAAATCATCTGAGGATGATGCATCTTTTAATCTTCTTATCTTTTCTTCCATCATCTACTTCTCCAATAAATCATGGCCCCCCACCCCCCGAGACAGGCGGTGGGGTAACATTCCTATGCTAAATGTCTTGAGCTTTCCTCCTCTTGTCCTACACAATAACAAATGAAGTTGTTACAACATATGATTTATAAAAATTCAAACTTATATGAAATCAAACCTGTCAAGAGGATCCTCTCTATTTTGGACAAATTGTGAAGTTTCTTCATCAATTGCTTCCTCTGCAATATATCTCTCAATAATAGATACTTCTAGTCGATATGGATTCTTCACATACCCTTTGAAAATCTTCATGCATCGTTCAATTGGGTACATCCATCGCAAAAATACAGGACCACATATTCTAATTTCTCTCACGAGATGAATAATTAAATGGACCATAATATCAAAAAATGAAGGAAGAAAATACATCTCTAGTTGACACAAGAGAATGATGGCTTCATTTTCAAACTCATCCAAGCTCGTAGGATCAATTACTTTCCTACAAATAACATTGAAGAATAGGTAAAGACGAGTGATGACTTGTCAAATAATTAAAAAATGGTTGCACAGAAATGAGTTCAGTGAGAAACGAGATTTTAATTAATGTTTTAATTGAAATCGCCCCTCATGTCACTTATATTTGACCAGCATGAAATCATGCCTAGATTGAAGGATTTCTTAAATTGAAATTCTATCTAGTTGGCAAAATTTGTCCATTTTAGTAAATAAATATTTTTTTTTTGCCCATTTTAGGCATTACTGTGAAAAAATACACCAAAGTGAAAAAAAAAAAAACCTTTTTTCCTCTACTTAATTTCTAGAGTGAACTCCCATTGTTAGTCTGACAACAGGTGGGGTCAAAATTCTAGAGATAAAGTAGAGGAGGAAAATGATTTCTATTATAGAGATGATGGTTTTATCAAATAAGATATGGATAACTAGTCATCCTATTTATGTGAATTATTCATTTTAATAATAAAAATATCCAGATACATTTTACTAATACCACTTCTATTGTAAGGTTATTCTCTAAATCCTTATGTAACATTACTCTAGAGCAAATTTGTATGGTCTTATTGTCTCTCATATTGACGACTTGCCCAAAAACCACTATAAGAAGTTCTCGATTTACCTATGAATTATTACATACGAATTTTTGTTTGTGGGTAAATTTAACAATACATACAGATCTATTATATATGAATTTTACCTACGAATAATCTACCTATGGATTTATATTACTTATGAAAAAAATTTTAGAGTTATCTACCGATTCGTAGGTAACCTACAAATCTGTCCGTAGATAATATTAAGAATAAATTTATTAAAGTTATTATTATTAACAATATTAATAATATTATTATTATTATTACTAAAAATTAGTAATATTATTAAATTAGTAAAAATGATATTATTATTATTATTAACTTATATAATTAATAATACTATTAATATTATATTTAATATTATTTTTATTAGTTATTATTATTATAATTATTGTTAATATTATTAATAATATTATTATTTTAATATTAATATTAATGTTTTTAATAGAAGTAAG
>Ga0209700_105402_pt1 | contig 21579 bp, 11 predicted proteins | sample SiratroredBW_FD_187528 | JGI IMG/M metagenome (GOLD analysis project Ga0209700, IMG submission 187528) | Root nodule microbial communities of legume samples collected from California, USA - Siratro red BW (SPAdes) (version 2) | ecosystem: Host-associated > Plants > Roots > Nodule | place: USA... | reverse complement strand
CCGTTTTTATTATTTTTTTCTTATTTTTTAATTGATATTCCTTTTTTTAAAAAACTAGTAATTCAGTTTTTAGAGAGGTTAAGAGGTTACTCTTTGACTCATTCACATTTGTTATTCTTTTTTTTTTTTAAAAATTTAAAATTAATATCAAAATGAATCTAGTCAGTAATGAAACTTAAAACATTTTTCAAAGGTAAAAAACTATTTTTTATTATTAATTTATTTTTAATTAAGTGGAGAACATGGGTTGTTATCTGAGTGGTTTAAAAATTGCTATTTACAAATATTTATTTATTTATTAATTTTTTAGAAAATAGAATGTGGAGTTAAGAGGTGAGAACATGGGGTCTACTAACATTGACTCATTCTTTTTATTATTTTTATTATATTATTATTATTTTTTATTTATTTATTTATTTTTTAAAACTTGCAAATCAAGTTTGGAAGTAGTTATTTGTTTTTATTATTATTTATTTTTTATATATTTTTTAATATTCAGATTCTATTGTTTTAATTTAGATATTTTTGTTATTTTCTTATTATTTTCGTTTTTTTTAATTATTAATTATTTATTTTATTTTATTTTATTTTGTAAAATCACCACCTTTTCTTTTTGAGTCTTTTTCTTTTGTAATGGAAAAATTCAAATTTTATTTAGTTTTTATCATTATTATTATTTCAAGAATACTTAAACTAATAAATATATTTTTATGTTATTATTGATTTTTATTTCTTTTTATTTTTATCATTATGCTTTAATTTAAAAGATTACCCGGACAAAATCGGGTGTTGACAAGGGCGTTGTGGGGTGCTAATACCTTCCCCACACGTAACCGACTCCCGAATCCTTACCTTGGTTTGCAGACTATTTTATTATTTTTGGTTTTTCCATGGTTTTCCTTAATAAGCTATGGTGGCGACTCCAATCTTAATTTAAATAAATATTTTTTTAAAATTAAATTTTGATCACCCGTCGTGATCCCGGTTGCGACAAAACCTCAATTGGGAAATTTTTAATTAAAACAATTGATTTATTCACTATTACAATCAAAGAAGACACATTAAATGTTCTTAATCTGAATAAAAATATACTTACCATTGTACCAAGAATATTTTAGATCATGAATTTAATTGTATATTGTAACGTCCCTAAAATGACTTCATAAATGATAATACTCAATAAAGTCTGTGTAACAATATAACTATTCACAAAAGGTTAAAATTTAACAAAACACGTAATCATGTAAGGGTGGTTCGTCTATAGAAAAGAACATAACACCAAGGTTCTACTCCTACGTCCTTCCGAAAGCACCTCCAAACGTAACTATAGAGTTTGCACTTGATTCCTTGTGTACCAATACAATGATTGCATGTTATCATATAGGCAACGACCATTAAAGGGTAAGCTACCAAAATAAACTATCAAGAACCCATAAAGTCTAAGTTTATCCAACTTAATAGTGAAACTCATAATATCACACAATCTATCATCTCTATTCATTAAACACATACAAATATACATACGGATCACATATGGACCCAACGTATTTAGGATATTAGAATATTAAGTTATCAAACCTCGACTACAAAGATTAGAGTGGGTTTAAATTATATTCTTACCCAGACTTCAATGTGTGTTTTGATTCATTCTTTCAGGTGGTATGATGATACAATAAACACCCCTTTCGTCTTCTCACAACTTGATATCTCAGTGTACATGACTTAAACCTAGTTAGAAAATATCTATTATAACATAGATCTTTGCTTAATATTTCCAATGGTTAATATATCATTCTAGATATGTGACATCAAAACAACACAACATGTGTCACTCACATTTTCCATTCCATCCGTGCACACACACACATACACACACATATATCACAATTCACTTGAATTAAAGCAATTGAAGCACACAATTCAACATTTTTTTTAATATAGAATACATATACATTCAGGAAAACCACAAAAAAAAACTTAAATAAAGACATTAGGTGATATTTCCACTTAAGTGAAAATAGTTCCATTGAGCGATTGTATCAGATGAAGCGCTCATTAGCGTGACTCAAATGATACTTTCGGTTAAGCGCATATGCTTTCGTTGAGCAATTATATAAATGAAGCTCTCCCTTGAGTGACTCAGATGACATATTTGCTTAAGTGTGTCTACTTTTGCTGAGTGAAGGTATCAAACGAAGCACTTAGTGAATTTGGACGAAACCTTTGTTTGAGCTCGTAGACACTTAAAATGTAACTACCTCCCTACGTTTCATGAAACATATTCCTATCGTCATAAGATTCTTCATTCCAAAAATGAAAACAGTAATACATAAATTTCAAGACATATATTGGAGACTTTAACTTAGATAAAAAATGTCATATGCTCACACAAATGGTATAAACTAAATTATATGTATAATTGGAAAATATATACAAATATTTTTTAGTTTCTACATATAAGTGGAGAACATTAGACGAAAATATAATCGATGTTATTCGGTTTATACATGCATGCTACTATAGAAAACATTAGAAACAAATATAATTGTTCTTTAGTTTTAATAAGAGAGTTTATTCTTGCTTTTATATATATATATATATATATATATATATATATATATATATATATATATATATATAGAAGATTCATATAATTATATTTTAAATGTATGCATAAGTTTACTTCGTTTCTAAAGAAACCATTTGCCATTTAGGAATTGACAATTTTTGAAATAACATAATTAAGATAGTCCATTAAGATAGAACTTTTGATAAAATAATTAATTAAATTAGTAATATTAAAATTATCAAATTTTATAATTATATTCGCTTACAACGAAAATAATTAATATTATTTTAAACTTTGAAAATAAACCATTAGTAGTATATTTAAATAAGTAATTTATTACTTTTTCTATACACATGGTTGTATATAATAACTTTTTAAGAGGTTAAATATTTTAACGTTAAAGATGATAATGTGGCAAACCCACAACACAATGAGTTATTAAGATAAATGATAGATATGTTACATAATAATATACAAAGTTAGAATTATTAATTTACTGATTTAAGCTAATATTACAATAACAAGACCGTTACTCTAAGAAAATAATGTTAAACATAATTACATATTATTTTTTAAAACACAATTTAAACCAAAAAAATACTTTTAATTTAAATTTACTATTTATATTTTATAAAATATTTTATTAATATTTTCTTAAAGAAATCAGACCCCTATCATCATCTTAAAAGGTAATATGTTTTTGTATGACATACATATAATCCATTTATTTCATGTTTTTATTTTAAAAAATAAATTGATAATTCATGTTTTTTTTTCAAATTTTTAATTGCGAGAATAAATAAATACACAACTAACGTTAATAAAATATAACTAAAATGTTTTTAAAATAAAAACATATATTACATAACTAAAGTATAGTTTTTTACACAAATAAATAAAAAATATATTCATAGATTTTGAATTTTGTAATATTCATATGTTAATGAGATATTACTTTATTAATTAAGAAAAAAATTTATTTTCTAATAAAAGAAATGATTTGTATATATAATTCATATTAATTATAAAAATTTCAAAATACTAACATCACAAAAAGAAAATATAAAACAAAAAATAATAATACAACATAATCGATTATATTCATGATGAATGAAATTGTGACTACCAGAAAAAATCATAAACATAAGAAAAATAATTATATGTTTTGACATATTCTAATTTACAATGACAATAAAGATGTAAATAAAAATTGTTTGACTAAAGTATAACATGTGATCTTGCAAGTCAAATAAAGTATAATGAAGATGATGGCAACTCTAACACCTTACACTACAAGAAAAAAGTTATTTAGAGACCAATATTTAGCTATCAAATAAAATGGTTGCTAATTGTGACCAAAATAGTCACCAAATTAAATGTTGGTTGTTAAATAATTACAAAATAAAAGTAATGATTGAATATAGTGACTAATTAAGTCAAATAATTAGTATCTAATATTAGCTACCAAAGTTTTAGTGACCTATGCTATTAGATTCTAGATTGGTATCTAATTAAGTTAGAGACTAATTTAGAATGTAATGACATAGGACACTAAAACCTTGGTAGCTAATGTTAGATACCGATTATTTGACTTAATTGGTCACTAAATTCAATCATTACTTCTATTTTATAGTTATTTAACAACCAAAATATAATTTGGTGACTATTTTGGTCACAATTAGTAATTATTTCATTTGGTAGCTAAAAATTAGTCTCTGAATCACCTTTTTCTTATAGTGTCACCCAACTGAATGCCAAGAACATTGGTGATCCCTCTAAATAAAGAACTTCAACGTATATGAAAACTCTCTATCCATCAAAGTTTACATGGCTTTCTTGAATAAGAAAAATGTGAATTCAATAAAGCCAAGTTAAAAAAATATTTGACATAATCTCTAATTTAAAACTTTAAAACAATGAATTAGTATATTTTTCTCTTAATATATTTTTTCTGAACAGCAAAAAATAAATAAAATTAAATTGGACACTTTAGGGGTATCTAAACCCTTATACACCAAAACAATATCTGGTACCAAACTCTCGATTACCTATACATGATTTCACAATGAGAAGAGTACCAGACTAAGCTTAGCACGATACAAACACTAATACCCTTACCATTAACCAAATGAAAGTATGAATTCTAGATATTTAACACAAGGCCCCTTTAGGCAATACAATCAAAGATAGAATCACAACTAAAGAATTGCACCGGAGCCTGCCCATATGTAGCTCCCACATTCCCTCACAGCTTCCAAGTATGATCCTCTCACCCCATCTGAATGTACCTGCAAAACAAACATCCTCCTATAGGAGTAAATGTTAAATCGAGAACTCACACCTCACATACTGCCACCGAAGCTCTATATCTAGACATATACTACCACCCGAATAAGACTAGACCAATGATTGAAGACACTACACTGGTGAGAAGTACCAATCCGAATAAGAGAAGGTAGTTCACGTCATCTTATGCTTAAGCCATAACCAACCCTTTAGCTGTGCTAGACTAAATATTTCTTCATGATCCACCACCCCGCCTTTAAAAACCACCTTATTTCTGTGACTTCAAATTTCCAACACAATAGCCACTCACATCCCTTTCCATACTCTATTTACCTTCTGTCTTTGGCTCAATATATGGAAGCTTTGAAAATGAATGATGACATCCTTATGTCTAACTGCCACGTTCCCACTCCATTTGTCACAGAGATCCCATACTTTTTGTGTCACCCTGCAAGTGATGAGCAGATGTTGGGTAGTTTCTACATCTTCTTGACACATTGGGCACTGCATATTTCCTATTTGTATTCCCCTTCTAACTAAGTTTGACCTGGTTGGTACTCTATCCAGAAGTAACCTCCAAGCACATACTGCCGCTGATGGAGCTATTTTTATACTCCACACTAACTGGAATACCTCAAACGTCTGCATTAGATCCTCCTTATTTAGTACATTATAACCAGACTTAACTGTATACTCTTGTTGGTCGTTTCCTACCCACATCAGCCTATCAATACCCTCTAAATTCCAACGAACTCTAGAAATGGTATCCACCAACTGTGCTTCTAATTGCTTTTCCCATTCAAACCTCTCCCTATGCCAGTCCAGCTTCCAACTATTACACCTTCCATTCCTAATTTGTCTCGGTTCAGTAAGTTCACCCACCATATTATCCTTACACAGAGAAATTGTATACAACCTCAGGAATTTTTCTTTCAAAACAAGTCCATCTGCCCACCTATCTTCCCAGAATTTAACACGACTCCCATCTGTAGGGATCCACTGAAATCTACACTCGAACCAATTACCTTGTTCTCCCTTACCACAAATGCTACAAAGATCCTTCCACCATAATGACTAGTTCCTATGAATCAAAGTGGCATCAATATTCCTTCAAGTTTCATATCTCGCTTCCAGAATGTCTCTCCATAAACCTACTTCCGACGTCCTATACATCCAGTTCCATTTAGCTAACAAAGCAACGTTAAAGCACCCTATATCCTTAATGCCTAACCCACCTACTTCAACTAGGCTACATATCATCTTTCGCTTCACGCAATCTATTTTCCTCCCTTCACATCCCCAACCCTATAGAAACTTAGCTTGAATTCTTCTAATCTAATTGCATATAGCTATAGGTGCTTTAAAGAAAGAAAAGTAGAAAAGGGGTAGAGCACTGATAACCGACTTAATAAGACAGATCCGACCCGCCAAGGATAATAACCTACCTTTCCATCTAAAGAGTCTATACCTAATTTTGTGGACAATTGGGTTCCAAAACTCAGATCTCCTAGAATTACCTCCAATTGACATACCTAGATACTTAAATGGTAATCCCATTTGCCTACAATTTAGACACTTAGAATATGTTGTAATGTCAACTGTGAAACGCCCACAACCCCTACCACACTCTTATGAAAGTTAACCCTAAGTCCTAACACCAACTCAAACGATCTCAAAATTGCTTTGACCGCTAATACATTCTGATGAGAAGGTTTACAGAAGAATAGCGTATCATCTGCGAATTGTAACAAGTTTACCTGCAATCTCTTTGTATCCACTTCCATACCACTAAACAAGCTTGCTCTTTTAGCTTCCCTTACTAATCCAGTGAGTCCCTCAGCAGCTATAAGGAACAAGAATGGTGCTAATGAGTCTCCTTGCCTCAATCCTCTCTTAGGTTTAAATTCCTCCGTTGGACTATCATTCACCAATATCGATACTGTGGCCGATTCCATACAAGCTTTGATCCATTTTATCCACTTGCAATTGAATCCCAATCTCTCCATCATATAGTACGGGAATTTCCAATCCACCAAGTGCTTTTTCAAAATCCACTTTCACAAACATACCACCTAGTTTTTCCTTCTTTAGGTAGTCAACCGTCTCGTTTGCTACCAAAATGCTATCTAACATACCCTTCCCACCTAGAAACACGGATTGATTTACATCGATAACACTATGCAATACCTTCTAAAGCCTATTTGCCAGTATCTTAGATAAAATTTTGTATACACATCCAACTAATGAAATAGGTCTAAACTCATTCAAGTTAGATGGATTTTCCTTCTTAGGTACCAAAGTGATGAACGAGGCATTGCATCCTCTCGGAATAAAACTTGTACTTTGAAAGCTAATTATAGCCCTGACCATATCCTTGCCTATAACTTCCTAGGTATTTTTAATGAAATAGAAGTTGAATCCATATGGACCTGGGCACTTTGAACTATCACATTGACTCACCGCTTCTAGAATTTCCAACTCAATTATACTACTACACAGTAGGTCATTATCGTTTGTAGAAATACTCTTAAAGTGAACTCCATCCAAGTTTATTTTATACCTCGGTTTTTCACCAAATCTACACTCAAAGTACCCCTTCACTTGACTTTTAACCGTAGGCACATCCTCACACCAATTGCCATTGATTCTAAGTCCCACTATATCATTCTTTGCTCTTTTCCATCTCAATCTAGAATAATAGAATTTGGAATTTGTATCCCCACCACTCAGCCACTCGACTCTCGCCTTTTGTTTAAGCATCGATATTTCTTTTTGTTCCAAACTTCTCAGTTGGCTTAGGAGGTCCACCCTGTTTGCTCTCATGTCATCATCAAGGTTATCATCATCATCACACTGGTCTAAGTCCTCAATCTCCCCTAGCAATTGTCGGTTTCTATTCTTTGTGTTATTGGAAACTTCCATATTCCAATGTTTGATCTCTCTTTTCAACCTTTTTAGCTTTTCTTTAATACCTTCCATACTACTTCCATATGCAGTAGGAGCTTCCCATGCTTTCCTAACCACCTCTTTAAAGCCTATTGATTCCTGACATACATCAAAATTTCAGAATGGTTTAGGGCCCCAATAACTGATACTATTTTTGACAACTATCGCACAATGGTCTGACACTTGTCTACTTAAAACATATTGCTTAGAGCTTGGCCAATACACCAGCCACTCATCCGAAATAAGAACTCTATCCAATCTACTCCTAGCCTTCCCATTAGGTCTATACCATGTAAACTTTCTTCCAACTACCGGGATATCCTTTAATGCACACACCTCAATAAACTCCCTAAACCTATCTATTTCTCTATTATTCACCAATTCATCGTTGGTCCCTTTCCTTTCAGACGCATCCCTGACCAAGCTAAAATTGTCAATCACACACTTAGTTAAATAGTTTACATTTGTCAATTTACTTTCAATTTCTCTCCATAGCAAAACTTTCTCTTTAGAAAAGCAAGGGGCGTATACATTTATAATAACAACTCTGACATCTATACCTGAAGCGCCACATATATAATCACCTTCGACTAAAACATATCCTCTCTCATCCATAGATGTGACACGCTTAAATACTTTATTGTCCCATATATAGGATTCCCCACCTTCTCTATCAATCGCTCTATGAACCCAACTTACATCATTACTCCCCCATTACTCCCCCAGAGACTATAACACTTAGATGCATTCACACTTACTAACTTGGTTTCTTGCACACACACCATTCCAGGTTTTTCCTTGATAATTAACTCTCTAAGATACTTCCACTTAATATTTCCTTCCAAACCCCTCCTCCCAAACCCCTAACATTAATACTTATAAGCTTCATAGATGTTGATTCCCTTCCTCACATGATGCTTCCCGCATCATAAGATTATCCTTTTTCTCCATGTCCGTAAAACTCTGAATAATACTATCTTCACACTCTTGGCATACAACACCTATTTCTTTAGCAATTCTCCATAATCTAAGCTCTTCAAAATCATCACTGATGCCCTTAACCTCCTATTGCAATTAAAAATATTAGTATCAGTTAAAGAGTTAGAAAGTGTTGGAGTGACCAACCTGGACCTGGTGCACCTTTCGTTACCTCCAATTTGATTGTCTTGTTCCCGCTTGGAGCTTGTTTCCCCTCTCAACATCCTCCTTGTTTTACTAAACAATTGTGCATCCACGGTTTCCTCCCTAATTAGTTGAAAACAACCATGATCACTTGTACCTTGAGACTCATCTACCACCTCGACCGGTTTGCACAAACCGTTTTCTGCATCTTCCTTTTCCTAGCACATGTCATCCTCGTCTTCGACCTGCACAGCTGGCGTCCCCTCCTTACGACCTCGTTCCAAGTGCCCTGCATTAGCTTCACTTCCAATGACCAAGCCATCTTCACCATTCAGTAGCGACCGGATCGTGTCACCCTCTTCGTCTGTGCCACCAGCTAACGGGAGCAAGGTCGCATCCCCCACTGATGGTGCAAATTGTGGACAACCTGCGTCACTGTCATCCGCACTGGCTACACGAAGACAGTCTTCTGTCTTTGCGTTACCGTCCACTAGTACACCGCCGGCGTCGCCAGTGTCGTCTATCTGACATACACCACCTTGGGCAAGTGTGCTGCTCTTGAATGAGGACTCCACTGCTAATCTTACTTTCAACCTAGCACAATCCAAACGCTCCCAATTAAGAGTTGTTTCATCCACATCCACCAACATTCCAACCTTCCATACTATCTTCTTGAAGTACTCTACTGTCCACAGACATAGGGGAATTCCTCTGCATCTCGTCCACACGATTTTGTTCCCGACTGCCACACCATCACTCGAAGGTTGAATCATTTCAAATATCTTGCTCAGCGCTTCGTTGTTAATCTCAATAATATCACACAACTTAACACCATCTTGAGCAGTTAATAAAACCTGTTTATCGTCCATATTCCTCACCCTAATAGACCCAAGACCTTCCTGTAGCATTTCCTCACGTAAAACTTCCATTGACATATAGTCTCTCGTTGTACCTATCCAGCTATCCTCTAGCCAAGGTAGCTTAAGTGGTGTTCTTGAAATAATTCGGCCTCTCCACCCCTGTTTGCTGTCCTCAGGATCTGCATTTTTACTTCTCCTGTCGGCCTTTTGATATTGCCCCGCCTTAACCCTCCACTGTTGGCTCACCTTGCCCTGATTAACCTGCTGCTTAGTCCTGGTTTTTTGAGGCACATACAGGGACTGGTGATATGCTTCGTATTTACGATATCTCGGAAGATTGGCATAAAGCTTCATTGACCCAATACGTATGGCATCCAGTTCAGACTCAAGTTTGGAAATATTTTTCACATCACAGAACCGCACAAAACCAAACCTATTCCCCCACCTATTTAACTTTCCAGAGATGAACACTTCTTCTACTCTTCCCCGTCTTTCAAAAATTTTCCGCATATCTCGTTCACCATAGCTATTGGAGAAATGAGAGAAAAAAAAGGTGGTTACCTTCCACTGCTTGGACTGTTGACCGCCGTTGGCACGCTTCGCGGTTGAAACCACCATGAATGCATCCAGGAGTGGCTCAGGGCCTAAGCAGGTAAAGCAACTCCTTTAGGCCTCAAAGTCTCAAAGGTCTCAAAAAATTTTAATATGTTTTAGGCCTTAAGGCTACAAAGGCCTCAAGGCCACAAAGGCCTCAAGGCCACAAAGGCCTCAAGGCCACAAAGGCCTCAAGGCCACAAAGGCCTCAAAAATATTTAATATGCTTTAGGTCTCAATGCCTCAAAAAATTCTAATACTCACATACTATTATAAAATAAAAAATATTTAATTTTAAAATTATATTAATAAAAATTTAAATATTTTAACTGACTTAGTTTATATTGGTGCTATAAATATTATTTAATGACTTTAAATTTATATTGGTACTATAAATACTATTTAATGAATAATATTTTTGAAACTTTCTTATAATAAATTAATAATATTTAAAAAAAAAGTGAACAGTTAAGAAATCTTTTTCAAAACTTTCTAATTTATCTCTTTCCTATATTCCAACTATATCATCTCTTTATAAGCCATATCATTGTCTAACTGTTCCATTTCTCTCCTTCTTTCTTCACTTATCTCTTTTATTCCTTTATCTCTTTGTTCCTTCCATAATGTTATTTCAACTTGTTTTCAATTTCAAATTTCTTTCATTTCATATTTCATCATTCTATATTGTGCATTTATACCCATGTGTTTACTTGGACTTTGAGCATTAAATTGATTGAAGAAGAGTTTGTGTTCACTTTGGCTCCTTTTGAGTACATCAATATTAGGTAAAAATAATATGAGATTGATCAATTGATCCCAATTTATCTTCTTAACTTAGATTTATTTTATATACTTATAATTATATTCAGTGTGATATATATTATAATTTTTAATTTTATATAAAATTATACAAATACGGCAACTAGAAAATTTGAATCGGGTTATTCAAAACTTCAAAAAAAATAAAATAAGAGTTGAACTATTTGTTAAATCACAAAAAGGGATTATGGATAAATTTATAAAAATAAACAAAAAACATGAATTATATTTGAATGAAAAATATTTGAAACATGATAATTTATTGGATCTTGATGGCTTAGATTTATTTTCAGAATTAAATATCTTAAAGGAGATTATAAGATTGGAAAATGATAAATCAATTGACATTCTTAATTATATGAAAAGAATAAATTCTTTTCCAAATGCATATATAGAATAATGTTAACAATTCCAATATGAGTTGTTTAAACTGAAATGAGTTTTTCAAAACTTAAACTAATCAAATCTTATTTAAGATCAACAATGTCTCAACAAAGATTAAATGGATTAGTTTTATTGTCTATGAAAAATATTTTTTAAATAAAATTAATTATGATAATTTAATAGATAATTTTACATTACAAAAAGCTCAAAAAATAAATTTTAGATAAAAATATTATTTTAATTATTTTTTTAATTTAAAAATGCCTCATTTTTTTATTAGCTTTAGGCCTCCTAAAACTTTGAGCTGCCACTAAATGCACCGTGATGTAGAGAAAGAACAGAGTTTGTCTTTTTCGGGAACAACAAAATTACTAATTCCTATTTTGTCTCTTAATATATTTTTGATCTCATTCATTTAAACTTCTAACTTCATATTTAAATTCTTCACATGTTTCAAAGTTGATAGATTGATAGACAACTTTTGTAAACAATTGAATGCTTTATGCTAGAATCTTATCAAAGACGGTCTTTGTTGGCACGAGAAATGGCAAGTTAGTACTTGCAATCGATCATGTGGAAACAAAAGATTATTCCTTATCACTGAAAGCAAATACAACGTTAAAAAAAACACATGTATTTTTATAAACCTGAAAGATATAAGGTGAATTAGGTAAAAGTAAGCAAATATATGTGAAGTTTGACTAAATAATCACATTTTGCAGCTTCAAAATATCATGATTTTGTCCTATACATGTCTCTCTCATAGGTAAATCATTAATTAAGTGTTTTAAATTTAATGCGATTAAATACCTTTATGGCCACAAAATTGTTGATTAGTTTAAAACTTAGATCCAGAATATTTGAGGGGTGAGAGTGGATAATCCTGCCAGAAATAAATATCAAAGTAGAATAGTAATCTTATAACAAATTTTGCCCTCCTTAGTTGCTGATATTCAATTTTAGTTATTTTATTTATTTTTATGTAATTTTAATCCTTATATTCTCTAATTTAAGTTTGATTTGATTCTTAATTTCACATTAGTTTATTTTTTTATATTTTAAGTAATTGATTGATTTTTATGATATCTTAAATGAATATATTAAATTATTAGTTTAATTTAACTAAAATAAAAATGTATAGAAAATTGAATGTTATTCATAAATTGCATGTTTTAAAATATTTGGAGACTAAAAGGGCAGGAAAAAAAATAAGAGGAAAAGATGCAAATAAAACATAAAAGAGGATGAAAGTTGTAATCTACTTTAATTTCTATGTAAATAATTTTTAAAATATATTCGTTTTACTAATTTGATTCCTGCAATACATAACTTTTAATATCAATATTTCATCTTATTTTAATACATATTAATTATCTGTCATTAACATGGAAACTTTAGTAAATAATAATATTTCTCCGGTGAAATGTGACCGAGACATTCTACTCTTCTATTTATTAATTATGCATCTCATAATTTAAATTGTGTATGCATTTTTTTATTCTCTTCCATCACTCTACATAAAATAATTATTCATTAATATATATATATATATATATATATATATATATATATATATATATTTTGAAGGTAAAAACAGAAGAAAAAAAAGCTGTCCATCTTATAATTGAAATTATCTATATATTCCTTTTATTTTTTCTATTATTTTACATAAGATAATTATGATATTTAAAATATTATTATTTTAAAATATAATTAAGAATAAATATAAATATAAAACATATATTCGGAATGTATAAACCCGGTCTTACAAGTTAGTTTTGTAAAGTTGAGTTAGACTTCCACTTCTTAAGATGATATTAAAGTCGATCCTAGCAAGGTTGTTGGACTTACCGAGCCACCTACTATCAGATCGCTATCGAGCCAACCTTAAAATATATAGTCCCACACAAGAGTTGGGAAGTCTCGACGTGAGGAGTGTGTGTTGAATATCTCACATCGATTAGAAATAAGACATTTTTTCAATAGTTTATATATAAATACAATTCTCACCTTACAAGCCGGTTTTATAAGGTTGAGTTGGACTTAAAATTTACTTCTTAAGATAAACCTTAATATTAATTCATGTGATATAAAAAAAAATGATCTTATCTTGACATTATAATAAAGAACTTAAAAAAGACTCAAAGAAATATTAATTCGTGGACAACAATTTACTGAATGTAGAAGTTTTGATTCCATATTATTATATTAAGCCACACATGCATGATTTCTTTTACTGAATTACTCTTAAGGATAATGTTACATATTTCTAGTATTACAAAACCTATAAAAATTATCCATAATAAAGTAGTAACAATATAAAGTGAGCAATTCTGTGTGGTAAAACCATGTTTATCTCCAATAGGGATTGACGTATAAGGTTGTTGTAGTTGCCAACAATGCTAATGTGTATGACACAACAAAGCTCACATAAAAGACATACACGTCCACCAACCTATCATTGCCTTCGTCAGAGTGTGGGTTATTTAGAATAATTGTAGGAGCTGGATGACACCTCTTTGATAGTGGAGGTCCACAAAGAAACAGGTTACCCTCATAACTGCTCTCATCAAATGTGGCAAATTGGTTTTTCCATTCAGGTACTGGGCCTGTTAAAGTGTTGTGTGCCACGCTAAATACTTCAAGTGAGGTTAGGATATTGAGCTTAGGAGGAATTTCACCACTCAACTTGTTAAAAGAAAGATCTAAACTCTCTGTTTGTACCAAATTTGAGAATGAATCCAGAATTTGTCCAGTTAAATCATTATGAGACAAGTTCAATGCTCGAATTCTTATCAAGTTTCCAAGCTCGTGTGGGATATTCCCCTTCAGTTTGTTATGAGATAAGTCAATTCCAGACATATAACCAAGGATGCTTCTAGTGTAAGTATCAATTCTTTTCTTTGAAGTGAAACTTGCATTCTCTTTCTTCGAAGTTCTATAGTTTTCCTCAAAGCGGAAGATTATCTTAAATAGTTTTAACAATGGATCAAGGTCCGTACTATTAAAAGGCATTTTTCCCAAGCAATAGGGAATTGTGCCAAAAAAATTATTGTCTGAAAGATCTAGTAAGGTTAAATCTATCAATTGACATAACTCCTTAGGTATATCTCCAGTAATGTAATTACCTTTTAAAAGGAGAAAATTCAACTTTGAATAACTTAGATCTTGTATCATATCTTGAATGCTGCCAGATATTTCATTGTAGCTAAGGTCTAGCATCAATAAAGTAGAGTTTCCATTGAACATTTTCTTCGACAATCCTGTTAAATGATTATTCCTCAAATGGATGAATCTCACAGAAGAATTTAGAAATGATGGCACAAGACCAGTCAAATTATTTTGGGAAAGATCTAAATAATATAGATCTTCAGCTTGTGCTAATGCTAATGGAATGGACCCCTCAAATTGATTATTGGACATACGAAGTTCCGATAATCTTGACAAATTGTTCAGAAGGCTTGGAATCTTTCCTACCAAATGATTATTGCTTACATCCAATGAAACGATGGACATGTTAAAAATGTTGCTTGGAAGTCTACCACTAAAGTTATTATCATTCAATGATAAGACAATCAAATTAGTAGGCATTTTAAAAATGGGTCCCTCAAGCTTATTATTTGAAAGTTTCAAGAAAATGAGTCTTTTTCCAACTTCAAATATGTCCTTTGATATTTTTCCAGACAATTGATTGCTTGAAATATCTAACTCATACAATAACTTCATTCGGCCTAACTCAGGAGGAATTGAACCTTGGATGTTGTTTTTAGACATGTTAAGACGTTTCAAATTTGGATAAATAGAACTTATATTCTTGTTTTGGATTTCACCAACTATGGTATTGTCTGACACATCAACACTCTCTAAGTGAATAAGGGGATGCAATGGTAGTTGCATAACACCAGTCAAAGAACAATTTCTAAAAACAACTTCAATCAATTTTGTGTTGTTTTCTAATAACCAATGAGGAAACCCACCGTCTAACTTCAAACTACTGAAATAAAGATTAGTTAAATCTTTTTGATAAAGTAGAAATTTGGGAAGTTGAAAAGAAGTAGTCTCAACGGTTGAAGACATACTAAGCTCTTGTAATTGAAATTTTGGAATCCATGTTTCCAAACTGTGTTGCGAGTCCAACCTAACTTTGTTGCCTTCACCATAGATGCCCTTTAGGTTTGAATGATTGGCAAATGGTGTAAAAGAAATAGGAACTTCAAATTGGTTTTCTATGAAACCAAAATATTCAAGTAATGTAAGGCTAGCAACGTTAGAATCAAATTGTCCAGTGAATTGATTTTGTGAAAGGTCCAACATCTGAAGAGATGTCATGTTTAAGAAAGATGAGGGAAGCGATCCAACAAATAAGTTTTCGCTTAGGTCTAGCATTTTGAGATTCTTTAGCTCAAACCAATCTGAAATATGAATTTTTTAAAGAAAGAAAAAGAAATCACCTTACAATGATTATAATACAAAGGATATAAATATTTCAATAAAACTAAGAAAATCTTTTATATGACATATACTTTATGAATAACTTAAAAAAGGTAAGCAAATAATATAATTACCTGCCGAAGGAAGGTTGCCATTTATATCACAATTTGAAACAGACAGAACTTCTAAGGATGTCAAATTCCCAATGGTTTTGAAAAAATCATTCTCCATGTTACTACTTCTGTCCAATGTTAAATGTTGTAGGTTCCTCAAATTGTGAAAATCTGCACAATAAAAAAAATTATATGAATTTTAATGTAAGTACTACGAAATTAATTTACCTTGAGAAAATGATAAAAATTACTACCTTCAGCTACAATTATTCCTTTAAAGTTATTGTAAGCCATAGAAAGGTCCATGATGGATGATGATAAAGCTTGTAACGACTCCCTTAACTTGTTTCCATATATCGTATTCCCATCTAAATTAAGGACATCCAATCCACTTAGACTTGGTGAGCCTGAAAAATATGTAACTTGAATTAACTAAAAGAAAATGTAAATAAACTTTAATTAGGATAAATGAGACATAACATATATGTATCTAGAAAGGAGACAAGTATATTTCAAACGAAAGTAAATATAACGAATTCTGACGAAATAATAACATGTATCACGAATTTATCTAATGTTCTTAAATAACAAATTAATCTTTTTAATTTTATTTTCTTAAATACCTTGATCGACCACAAAATAATGGATATTATTGTAACTCAGATCAAGATTCCTCAAAGTATACAAAGATGATAATCCTGCAAGACAAAAATTAAAAATTAATCAAAATTAATTAACATTTTTTTAATAGAAGCATTAGAAAACTAATTTACTATCAAATAAGAAAAAATTCAACTCTCACATTTTGGCTCACACCATTTTTTGTAGAAAAAAGATATAGAAATCATTTCCATGAACGTTTTTACTAAGTATTTGATAAAGAAACAAAGATTTAACAAATAACTAATGAAAACACATTTATTGATGAAAAAAATCGTAAAAAAAAATCAAAGAATTTAGGAGTAAATTCATATTATTATGGATAGATTTTCAATATAGTGTTACCGTAGGTAAATTTAAGATAAATTTTTATCCATATGAAATGTCATGTTTAGGTAATTGGACCTCACATTAAATTACCGACTCTTAGCAATTTGTAGTAATTATTCAGAATTCATTGGATAAATCAACAATGGATATATTGATCCTAAAATTACCTATTATAAAATTTCACACATACATTATCTAATTTTTAAAACCAATTTTCTCAATAATTGATCCATATGGACAAATTGTCCGTATATTTATCCCTTTGCACTATGTAATATCCAGTACAATATTAATTAATCATATATAATAGTTTAAATACATTTCAGACATAATTCAAAATCCAAATTAAATTTATTCATAAATAATTCATCAAATTAAATTAAACATAATTCAAACAAAATTGAAATATAACAGAATCCAATATTTAAATAAAATTGAAACAGAATTTTAATGAAATTTAGTTTCAGTCATATTTCAAAATGTAAAAGATAAATAACCCAAATCTAGTCAAATAAAGTTAAAATACGATTCCATTAAGTGAATACACTAATGGTTATATGTTGTACTTTATGGATTTTTGAAATATTAATTATCTTAAAATCAAATTAACCATGACATTTTATTACTTTAATGATTAAATATATTTTCCTACATTCTCATTGTATAAATGTTAAACTTAATAAATAAAAGTAATTATTTTATATATCGATTGTGTGATCTTTTTATGTTTACTAGAGACGGTTTCAAGAAAAAAAATAAAGATTAAAATTATAATTATATATGTTAAATATATAAATTTTTAAATTTCATCATCTTGACATGATTTTTGCTCCCACGACATTATATATAATAATTTATGTACATATAAGAAATTTGATAGTTATATAATTGTGAGAAAGTATATATTAAGATTTTTATTTTTGTGTTAAAATACATGATCGAATATATAATGATATTTATTTTGTATGTAGATACTTAGTGCGTTATTATAATTCTTTATATGAGTATGTTTTTTTTTTCTTTATATATTTATTTATTTATTTATATATATATATATATATATATATATATATATATATATATAAAGTAAGGTCTAATAATATATCATGTTATTAGATTATCTATAAATATTTAATTTTATTTTTAAGATAGTTTAAGAGAGATGTGTTAGAGACTTTACATTAACTAAAAATAAAATAAAATTATAATATATAAATTAAGTATAAACTTCATTTTATAAGTTAGTTTTATAAAATTAAGTTAGTTATAAATTCATTTACTAAAACCTTTTTTATGTGGTTACAAATAACTATCGTAACACAAACTCCTAAAGTCAGTTAGGATAGTTCTAATTATCATATTTTAATATTTTGTGAGATATACTTAATATAAAACATTGAAAATGTGTTTAATTGTGATTCAATAATAAATTTTTTGTGTTTTTTAGAATAAAATTGTGTATGATTGTTATCGTGAAATGAAACTATTATTAATGTAAAAAAATATTTATATAAATATAAAGTATGTTTTTATTGATATAGATGTTTATTATATTAGTTCTATTTAGTAAGAAAGTAGATGATTTAGCAAGTAATAATAGGAAAGTGGGAGATAGCTAGGAGAACTTTGCTTTTACTAGTATTTTGTATTTTGATATGTATATGTCTTTGTACGTTATAAAGTTAAAGAAACCTCTAATTTCAAAATGTAATGGATATATTTTATATGTAGAAGTTACCCATATAGATATAGAAGGCTTACGATAACATTTATTGATTATCAGATGAAAAGAGAATAAATAACTATAATATTAATTAAGTTTATTTTAAGAGAAATAGTTGTTTGTTTTTATTTTTTAAAAATTAAAAAATATTTTTAAATTGAATTTAATCAAATACTTAATAAAGTTTATATATGTCTATTTACACTACATAAAAATTTCATATATACTATACTCCTAATTATATAATTACTTCCATAATTTATATTAATTGTAGGTAAAATTATTCTTTTCGACCTATAACTAAAAAAAATTTATCTACATTCAAAAATATTTTTCTTTTATCCTTTATATATATTATTTTTAATCTCTTTTAGTCTTTCTATTATATATAATAAAGTTAAAAATTAAAAATAATATAGATAAAATTAAAATAATTATTATAGTGATATGAGTATTTTTTTTTAAGTATATATAAAGTATAAAATAAAATTTGTGCAATATGAAAATTAAATCTTAATTCTAAAATATTATAATACCGTGAAAAAAAGAGAAAATAAATATTCTACGATAATACATAAAAATACTGACCGGTTATATCTAGCTCTTCTTTGAGTTGATTGTAGCTTAAATCAAGGTGTTGGAGACTTGGAAAGCCGCTGAGAGATGAAACAAAATTGTTGCTCAGACTGTTATTACTCAGAAATAGCTCTTGTAAATTCGTTGGCCATTTAAATCCATCATTCTCTGATGAACAAAATCGAAAACATCAACTTATCAGTTCTCACACTAAGAATAAGAATAAGAACAAGGACATTTTTATTGAAATTGAGTTCCATCTACTTTAAATACCATATTGTCAATATCCTAAATTTCGTAAGAAAGAATCCAAATGTAAAAATTAAGATATTAACTTTTAAAATGTTTTGTTATTTTAATTATATTTTCTCTCTCTTTAATTTAAACTGAATACAATGTTAATTTCTTAATTTTTTTAGGTTAATTGAGTTTTTCTATTTTTAAATTTGATCACCATTTTATGGAATTTTTTGGGTTAATTGGTTGAAACTAAGTTACACCAAAATCCAAAACATAATTCGTGAAACTCCGTTGTCACGTGATTTTGATATAATTACGACTATTCATTGTCTTAAAATCAAACGGATGTAATTTTTATGTAAATTAATATAATAGAACAGTTTTCACATCTTGAATCAATTAAAAAATTATACAAAATCTTATCTTCATATTGAAAATTAAAACTATTTTAAATTTATTCAAATTTAAAAAATAAAGAACCAAAATATTTTTTTTAAAATTTAAAAGATTAAATTAAAACATAAAGACAGGATAAAGCATAAAAATAGAATTATACTTTATTTTTGTAAAACCATTGTGTATTCATACTCTCCTATTGTATTTTTACATTGTTTTAAACTTTTACCCAAAAATCTAAAAAATTCTCTAATTAAATTTTTAGCCTGTAAAATTTTAAATAATTTCATATATCCAAAGTCATCATAATTATACATCTAACCAAAAGAGGAGAGATGCTCCTAATGAAAAAGTATGGATTGGAACCAATTTCGGGAGTAAAACCCATTTAGGAAGGCAACCATATGAAAATAAGAAACTTAGCTTTAGTTTAAATCTTTTTATTGGAAGGTTGGAGCACTTGAAACGCTTAGTGTATAAATGATATATTTTTTCTAATAAAAAAAAATCATAAACACATTTTAGTGAATACAAAAATGATAATTTTAGGATGTATTTTGTTGTTTGAAGCTTCTAAATGGTTTCTTAATCAATTTGAGATGTTAGTTGTAGATATGTTTTCTGGAGAATTTTTATTGAGAATCATTCTGGGGATTTTCTTATTTCTCAGTCTCCAATAAGCTATTTCCATAAGTCCATCATTATTTAAGATAAGTCATTTTCAACAATTTTCTTTTGTGGTTGAAAAGTACAAAAGAAACTAAGATATAAGACTTGTCTTTTTCAATATTTTTTACGCAATTAAGGTTAGAAGTTTGATAATATAAATATATTTTAATTAAGCTCATGGTTATTTAGTTAAATTATTTGAAATTCCAGTCTCTTAAATTTTGTTAGTTAATTACATTTTTTTTATCACTAAAAAATTTTATTTGTGTCATTTGTAATAATCTGTAAAATATTATCTTAACTTTATATATCATTTTCTAAAACATAAAATTAATAAAAGAAACTCTTCAAAATCTTTATAATTAAAACATAAAGATCCAAATATTATCTTAATTTTGATTGTGTTGTACTTTATGGACTTTTGAAATATTAATTATCTTAAAATCAAATTAACCATGATATTTAATTACTTTAATGATTAAATAGATTTTTCTTACATTCGCATTGTATAAATGTTAAACTCAATAAATAAAAGTAATTATTTTATATATTGATAGTGAGATCATTTTATGTTTAGTTGAGATGGTTTCAGAAAAAATAAATATTAAAATTATAATTATGTTAAATATATAAATTTTTAAATTTCATCATCTTGACATGGTTTTTGCTCCCACGACATTATATATAATAATTTATGTATATATAAGAAATTTGATAGTTATATAATTATGAGAAATTATATCACTTGTATTTTAAGATTTTTTTTTTTTAAATACATGGTTCGGATGTATAATTTATTTTGTATGGAAATACTTAATGTGTTATTATAATTCTTTATATGAGTATGTTTCCTTTATATAT
>Ga0209700_105401_pt1 | contig 21580 bp, 16 predicted proteins | sample SiratroredBW_FD_187528 | JGI IMG/M metagenome (GOLD analysis project Ga0209700, IMG submission 187528) | Root nodule microbial communities of legume samples collected from California, USA - Siratro red BW (SPAdes) (version 2) | ecosystem: Host-associated > Plants > Roots > Nodule | place: USA... | reverse complement strand
CATTTTATTCATTCATATATTTGTATTTTCAAAAAAAAAAAAACTCACAACAAAAAGCATTCTTAGAAATTTTCTACATAAAAAAATATAAAAGAAACAAACAACATTCTTTTTGTAGTTGTTGCTTAATTAATTTGTATACATCTTTTGCTAATTTGCATGTATCTTACACTTAGACATGCATCATACTTCTAAATATATATCATACATTTATACATTCATCACACATTAAACATGCATCACATATCTTCATATACATCATACAATTACAGGTGCATCATACATTTTCAAAGGCATCCATACTACGTTCTCTAACATGCTTTTTCCTTAGGAGGAATTTTGAAAATACATTTTAAGAGAAAAACAAATAGAAAATAGAGTTTTATGAATTCATACATACATCCTCATTCAACAAAAAAAATAGTTCTCATTTTAAAAAAATAGTTTTATGCAATCATTCATTCATTCTCATTCAAAAATGAAAAATAAAGTTTTATGTATACATATATGCATTCACTTAAAATCAAAACTTAATAGAATTTTATGCATGCATCTATGCATTCTTTTTCAATTAAAACTAAAAAATAAAATAGAGTTTTATACATTCATTCATGCATTCTCATATGAAAATAAAAAAAAAATAAAGATAGAGTTTTTATGCATTCTCATTTTCAAAAAATAAAAAAAAATAGAGTTTTATACTTGCATTATCAAAAAATCGAAAATCAATAATGAAAAATAAAGATAGAGTTTTTATGCATTCTCATTTTCAAAAAATAAAAAAAAATAGAGTTTTATACTTGCATTATCAAAAAATCGAAAATCAATAATGAAAAATAAAGTTATATGCATTCAATAAACAAAAATGGAAACTATACATCATACATGTATTCTCATAAATCATCATAGAATTCCATGTATATGTTCATGCATTCTCAATGCATTCATGCATCTCTTCCTAAATGTCAATATCAAACAAAAAAAATCAAGAATATCAAAAAGGAAAAATATTGCATACATTCTCAATGCACTCATGCGTCTCTTCCTAAATGTCAATATCAAACAAAAAAATCAAGAATATCAAAAACGAAAAATATTGCATACATTCGTACATTCATGCACCTACCTCACTTTTTTCAAGATTTATTTTGAGACCCTCTTGATGCGGTCATGGTCTCAACCTCACTTTTTTCAAAATTTCATTTGAGACCCTCTTGACACTGTCAAGGTCTTGACCTCACTAGAAAATAGAAAAACAAGGGCAAATAAAATTATTTCTTAAGATTTTTCCTGAAAAAATATGAAATAAAATAACAAAAAAAATAAATTAATTTTTTTTACAGAAAAAAAAGAAAGAAAAGAAGTCAGCAATGTAATGATTACAAGAAACATATACACATTGACCATTTTTTTGAAAGAAAAAAAAACATATTTTTGTAAATACTCTCTCCTTTGGAAATTTGTAAATTTTGTACATATATCAAAAATTTTATACATATAAGCATACATTGTCATTGAAAATATTTTTTTTAAATACATTTTCCTTTAAATATTTGTTTTGAAGAAAAAACATCTTTGAGTATCCATTCTCTTTTGAAAATTTATACATACTTTTCCAAAAAATAATACATTTGAGTATAGATTATCATTGTAAAGATAGCAAAAAAAACCAGAAAAATAAAATGTAAAGCATCCATTCATGCATATCATTAAGAAATTAAAAAAATACAATTTGGATCGTCCATTCATGCATTACCATCCAAGAAATTCAAAAAAATGGAAAATTCAAAAGAAAACCAAAAATAGATTTTCATGCATGCATGCATTATTTTCAAAGGAACAAATTCAACTTCTGAATATCTATATATGCATTCACAAAATCTCTTATGCATTTTTCTATAATTTCGTACATTGTTTATGCATTCTAAAAAATTCCATTCATATATGCCTTTTCAAAAAAAAAAAAAAAAGAATTGTTTTTTTTCTTTATGCATGCATCTATAAAAAAAATTCATTCAAACATATATCATATACGCATTCCAAAAAAAATCATGCATTCATAAATGCATTTTCTTATAAAAAAGATTCATTCAAACATACATCATATATGCATTCTAAAAAAATTTCATGCATTCATAAATGCATTTTCTCAAAAATAATTCACTCAAACATACATTATATATGCATTCCCAAAAATCATGCATTTATAAATACATTTTTTCACAAAAAAATATTCAAACATATATCATATATGAAATCCCAAAAATTTCATACATTCATAAATGTATTTAAAAAAAAGTCCAAAATTTTATAGATGTGTTTTCTCAAAAAAAGATTTAAAAAAAAAGAAAAAAAAATGAAAATGTGGTGAGTCATTTGTTTATGGATCATTGAATTCACAAGCTTGCAAATAATAATAAAATGGGATCATTCAAGCGAAGTGTTTAATAAAGGTAAAAATTGGTTTTTCTAATGAAACATTCATGTTTATGGAGCTTATTACTTTTGGCCTTCCCAAAATTTTCGAGCTTCCTAAAATTACCAAGCTTCCCAAATTTTCCAAGATTTCCTAAATTTCCAAATGAAAGGATTACCCCTAAGGGTTATTATTGCCTAAAAATTGGTACATTGGGGCAGAAACGTCATGATCCTGTTGGTTAGCTAAATGATTAATCTCCTATCTCTATTCTCCAGGGGCATTAAAAAAAATAAAAAAAATAAAAGTCCATTAGATTGAAAACCCGCAAGGGCGATCTAAGCAAAAGATAGGGCAAAAAAAAAAGAGATAGAAAAATAAAATGGAACGTGTTGGAAGTCATTAAATTTTATTTCATTGTTAATCTTTTGAAAATTAGGCAATCATGATTCGAAATGATATATGGCCATGTTTCTTCATCTTAAACAGTTTTACAAATCCTTTGCACCCTCTTTAAGCCAAAAATAAATATTTCTTTCAAAATACCTTAAATAAGGATCATCAATGTTGAAACTTAGTATAAGGTCTCGATAAAAAAGTTCATAAACAATTTTATATGTCAAAAATTCTAATTCATCAAGAAATGAGCATTGTCAGAAATTCCAAGTTTATAATGGAGAACATTCTTCAAAGAAGAAGTGCACCAAAAGCTTCTCAAGATTGAAAAATAAAAAGAAAAAGGAAAGAAGAAAAGAAGAGTGTGAAAAAAAATAGAGAAATCAAGAAAGGAAAAAGATAGCTCATAGAAAAAGACCTCATTGTACACATTATTTGATTGATGGTCCTTGTTTCAAAATATGTAACCAAAAAAATTGAGTCTTTATATCCTTTTCTTCATAACCCTTTAACCCTTACCGCGTTACAAGCACAATAAAGTCTATATTGATTGATGAATGATTGCCTATGATTTTCACAAAGTTTAACTTTGTAACAAAAGGACGTGACTGATAATACGTGTCGAAAAAAGTGAAAAAAAGGAAAATGCTTATTAGAATGCTCTATTACAAGGGAGTTAATTATCAACAGGCCAACTGAAGTAATAATGGGGCAATATGATACCCAAACCATTCTTCACATATATAAAAGCTGGGGCAATCTGGTTTCTTTCATACCCTTGCTACCCCACATAAATAGGCCATCCTTCATACATATCTCATTGTTACCCTTGTACATACCAACTGGGACAATCTGGTTTCTTTCATACTCTTGCTACCCCAATCCTACCTCACAAAAATAGTTAATCCTTCATTATCCTTATACATACAAACTGAGGCAATTTGCATGAATTGTCTTCTTTTAGGATCAGCCTTTTACGCTATCCTTATTTTCTTTCGAACCAAGTTGTTCATACCTTCTAAGCTTAAAGCTCACATAGCCAAGCCAATGCACCAAAATTGGGGCACCAAAACTGGGACAATCCTGTTGGAAGATTTGCACGCCCAGTATCTTTCAAATACCTCAAACTTCCTAAACACTTACCCTTTACCCATGGGTTCGTGCATCTAAGCGGTATTTCCAAAAGGAAAGTTGATGGCTACACCATGTTGACATTAGCTTCAAATGACCCTGAATATATAGTGAATTCAATTATTACCAAGAATTTCTGATTCTACACCGTACATATTCTTGAAAAACAAACAAAGAAAATCTTTTGTACATATTGAAAAATCATGAAAAAAAAATCATTTGTACGTATTTGAAATATTCATCATATATACATTATCATTCAAGAAAATCAAAAACAAAATTTCATGCTTGCATCATTCAAAAAGGAACAAAAAAAATTAAATTTCATGCATTTTCATTTAAATTAAAATTCATATTCAACCAAATTTCATGCATTCAAACATGTAATTTCATTCAAATTAAATTTCATATTCAATCAAAAAATTCATGCATTCATAAATATATCATTCGAAAGAAGAAAAAAAAATCAAATTTCATGCATTCAAACATGCATTTTCAAAATCCACATTCAAGCAAAGTTTCATGCATACGTATGCATTCTTCAAAAAGAACAAAATCAAAAATTCACATTCAAGCAAATTTCAGGCATTCAAGTATGCACTTTTCATTCAAAAAGTTCACAAAGTTTCATGCATTCATAAATGCATTCTAGAAAAAAGAAACAAAACAAAAAAAATTTCTTGTAGTGTCATGCATCCAACATATATATTTCAACAAAGAAAAATTAAACTTCGTGCAAATCAACAAAAAATATTTTTAGGGAAAAGACTCAATGTTGTACCCCAATTAAAGAAATGACTCAATGTTGCATCTCTTTTTGAAGCAAGGGCTTTACGTCGTATCTTTATTTTAAATTTTCAATAGCTTTGAAGAATGGACTATACGTCGTATCTTCATTTTAAATTTTCAACAATTTTGAAGAATGGGCTCTAGGTAAAATATGTAAAATATGTTATGTACTTACTTTAAGTGGATAATATTATTATTAAAACATTACTTTTGTATTAAAAAAATCTAATATTAAAAATTACTTTATTGTATTCAAAGATTTAATTTGTATTAAGCTTTAAAAAAATTACAAATAATATACTTTAGATTGTACAACCATAATACATATTTTATATTTTAAAATGTACATCCAAATATACTTTTGTATTCTGAATAGGGCATTTCAAAATACAAATTTAAAAAATAAAATTAAAATTAATATATGGTTTCAAATCATGGGATGCAAAACGCAATGACAGAGAATTCATCACTGGTTAAAAACTTCGGCTCCATATGCAGGCTCATAACACATTCTTAACAATACTTTGAGAAGATTTAGATTTTTGATTTCCGGAATCACCCTAAAATAAATTCAGAATAGATTCTAAATTATTGAAAACTTCGTGAAAATTTTTACTATCGACCGTTTGACATAATTCATTGAAAATTGTTAAAAATTTATTAAAAATCATGGATTTTGAAACATATTTTAATTTTTTTCAATTTTTTTAAATATATAGTTTAGAATTCTTTAATACACTTTGAAGAATATTTTTCCAAATGTATAAAAAATTATTTTCATTATTTTATTATAGTAAAAATAAGCAGAAAGAAAATATCGAAGTAAAAAAAAAAAAAACAAAACTAATACTGTGGTTAGGTGAAAGTTATTTAGGATCATAATTAATTTATTTGAAGAATTTAGAATTCTTTAAAGAAAAAATAATTCTTTGGATAAAGAAATTGAAATTTAAAATTGCTTTAGGACATTTTAAATTAAGCAAGACAGTAGAATTTAAAACTCATCCAGTGATTGATATCAGGTTCATTTGTTAATTTTATAATCCGGTTTCACTACTGTTCTGATATTTTGTGTTATGTTATATTGTTTCATGGTTACAGAATTTATTTATATTCTGCTATTTTATTTTCAGGAATCATTTTTAATATGATATGATGACAATGAGGTTATGGTCTAATTTTTGGTAAATATTATGAGAGTTGTGATTTGAAAAAAAATTTAATCATATTTTATGATAGGTGTTAAATGTTCTTATAAAGATTAAGCAAGAACTGTTCAAGATAGATTTGAAAAAGCTTTAGAGAAGCCAAACTAAATATCGATTTGGATCCTATAAAAAGTGGTTACTTGTCGAGAGAAACATTGAGTGAAGTCACCTGCAGATGATTTTCTGATATTCAAATTAGTAAAAGGTAGAGAAATATTTAAAAATATTAATATAAGTAATAAAAGAGAGAAATTAAGTAAATACTTTTTAGAGGGTCAAACTATATTTATAGACTTTTGAATTTAAGTTAGAATATCTAACAATGAGTTGTTATTGAGCGTAGATGGAGTCTGTTATAACAAAATCAATTTTCATGTATTTTAAGTTGTTTGAATTTATAAGTAATTTTATCTGCAATTCTTTGAAGCCAGTAATAATACCTTTGAATATATTCAATCTACATACAAATTTAACTTTTGATATATGTAATACCCAATTATTTTTCAAGTGAATTTGTGAATTACATTAATGATAATACTAATCTAAATAACTTAAAAAATTGGATGAAAATAAGTGATTAGGGTTGTGAAAGAAGAAAACCAGAAATTGAGGTGAAAAGATGGACGTCCGGATCTGATAGGATTTGAAGAGAGTCGCCACGGCGTGGGGACGGAGGGAGAGACGGTAGAAGACTGAGGCACCAGAAAGAAAAGAAGAGAAAGAGTGGGAATGAGGGATGGAATAAAAATAAAAGTGTGTGTGAGGAAAAAAAGGTCATCATATATTTATCTACCCTATCGTTTTACTCATTTGTCCCTCAATTTCAATATATAACTCTTCTGTCTCCAATAATAATTTATAACTATTCTCTGTTTTCTGTTGCATACCATTTTAATAGTAAATATTTACTTTTATTCTCTTCATTTTAAAATAAAAGTTTAGTATTTTATTTTAAATAAATTTATATTTATAATTCAATTTTAGTTTAATATATATTGTATTTCTTTATTTTAAATATAGTAAAAAATAAATTAGTTAGTTAAAAAATAAGATAAATTAAATAAAATCAAAATTGTAGAACTTTTAAAATAGGCAGATCTTGAAATGTCTATGGAATAAATAAGAAAATTAAACTAATATTTAAGTTTTCATTTTTTTATTAGTAATAATATTAATAAAATATTTAAACTTTTTTGCAATATCTGTTCCGAAAATTATGTGATAATTGGTCAGTACAATTAAAAAATTAATATGCGTCTCTCTTAGTTATTTAACTAGTTCTTTAAATATTTTTATAAATATAGTTAAATTTATCAGGTGACAAAAGATAATTAAGAATGACAAATAAATAATAAATAAATAAAATAATAGCTAAAAGTTGTATGATAATAGAAAAAATTAATCAGATAATAGTTTTTTTCAAATATATATATATGTCATGAAATTGTAAAATTAATTAGGTTGTAAAAGAATAAAAAGTATAAAATGGAGTAAAAGAAAAGAATAAAAGCGAATGTCTCAAATAAAAGATACAAAAGATATATTGTTTAATATTGTTTAAAAGTGTGCAATACACAAGGTCAATAAAGAGTTATTAATTTATTCTATGTAACATTCCTCTTAAATTAATGGTTGAATTTGAAACAATTATTATTTTATTTTAAAATAATTGAAAAGGTGAAGCATAATATGTCAACAATTTATTGAGTGTCAAAGACCTGATAAAGATTAAATTCTTTTTGTTGAATGAAGTCACAAACGAAGTGTAATCAAAGTGTTTGCTTTTAGAATGCATAATTAGATTAGTGGCGAAAAGAACAACTCTAAGATTATGTGAATATAGTACTGGAGGTAAGATGTGTATACAAAGCTCATGAAGAAGATTACAAGACCATATGATTTCAGTCAATTATGTGAATATAGTACTGGAGGTAAGATGTGTATACAAAGCTCATGAAGAAGATTACAAGACCATATGATTTCAGTCAAGATAGCTGCAATACTTAGTATTCAACTTCAATTGTATTATGAGAGACAATTTTTTGTTTGTTTGATGCCCATGCTATGAGAGCACATAAGTATGAAAAGAATATATAGACGTAGAGGAATCAGCGGTAGGATTTGAGGAGCAAAAGAAGAACCTAAGAATCAAACTAAGATTGAGACTTCAGAGAGTTGTAAGAATTTGTTGTTGTCAGATGAGAAAGTTATTATCATCCAACTTGAATTAATTGATGTAGTGAAGTTATGAGAGATTGCATACGTTAAAGGAAAGGCGGAATTGTTAGGTATTCAAGTGTGAGTCTAAGTCCCACATTGTGTAGGAATGAGAAAGTTGAGCAACATATAAGAAAGAAGACCCATAAACCTAATGCATTAAGGTTTTGGGTTGAAGGTGGTGTCATTCCCTTGTGTGGGTTTGGCTCAGTTCTCATTCTTGTGAAATCTCCCGTGTTTCCCCCCTCGAATTACCCAACAAGTGGTACAGAGCCGATGGTTTGCGACTTGGGCGAGTACAGTTTGACCCTGTATCGAAAGTCTTCCTGACGGAGGTTTCGGGGAAGCGTGTCCAGTTTAAGTGTGTAAACGGCAGTACAAGAAGTGAGGGTCCTTTGTGATTAAGGTACTTGTGTTTGAAAATGCTTCCGCTCGAGGGGGAGTGTACCAATGTTGAAGGGACTCTCACTTGAGGGGGAGACTTGTTAAGTATCCAAGTGTGAGTCTAAGTCCCACATTGAGTAGGAATGAGAAAGTTGAGCAACATATAAGAAACAAGACCCACAAACCCAATGCCTTAAGATTTTGGGTTGAAGGTGGTGTCATTCCCTTATATATTGGCTCAATTCTCATTCTTGTGAGATCTCCCCATGTTTCCCCCCTCGGATTACCCAACCAGAGACACATTTGAATTATTTGATTTGAGAAAAATAAAGATTTTAAAAAATCACATTCATTTCAAACATTTAATTAAAGATACGGTCTTAGTATATACATTATAGGGTTCTAATACTTTTCCTACACGTAACCGACTCTTAAAATCTAATCTGATTTCGTAGACCTTTCCTTATATTTGGTTTTCCATAGTTTATCGTAATAAACTATGATAGTGACTTCTCTCTGTCTTTATTTTTTTTAAAATATTATTTTATTATCCCGTAGTGACCTCAGCTACTACAACAGTACATAACCTTTGTTCCAATAATGAAAATAAGAATACCTTCTTCTGTAGAGTCCAATAGTGACACAATTTGAGACAATATTCTAACTACTTGCATGGGTTAAAACCTACAAAACCAACATCCTCTGTCAATAAAAATCAGTGTTAAATAAGCTTTACCTGATCTTAAGTAAAGCATTTGATACACAATAGAGGGTTTAGACACCAATTGGAATAAGAAAATCTTGCCCTAGGGTACTTGTTCGTTATCCAAATTCATAAATTGACTTGTGTCATACTAAAGATTTCATCCATATCAACCTTAAAATTTCTGAAGATGAGGTTGTTCTTATGTAACCAGATACTCCAAATAATCTCTACCAATATAGTATCCTATTGCAACTGGTGTCACAACGGTGACGATGAACAAAATAAAATTATTTTTTGAAAACAGAGGAGTCGCCACCATAGTTTATTATGGAAAAACTATGGAAAACCAAAAAAATTGATAAATCAAGTATGTGAAAACCAAATTTTGAGTCTGGGAGTCGGTTACGTGTGGGGAAGGTATTAGCACCCCATAACGCCCGTCCAAAGATAGTACCTTTAATTAAACAAGTAAAATAAGTGTGATTTTATAAAATGTTTATTTTTCGAAAGAAAAAAAAGCCAAAAAATAAAAATAAAAACAAAGAAAAATATTTTTTATTTCGAGGAAGGGCCCGACAAGGTTTGACCTTGCTCCTACGTATTTCCATTAGGGATGAAAAATAAAGGGTTACGTAGTTTTATGGATAAGATTGTTTGTCAGGTTGATATTTTTATTTGTGACATTTTATAATTAATTTTTTTATATTTGATATTAAAATTATTTATTTCCAAAGTTTCATATTAAATATCGTGTGACGCGTGTGGCCATTTCATATTTAAGAAACATTTGTATTAATAATATTAAATATCGTATGATGCGTATGGGCATTTGATATCTAATATTATTAAAAAAATAATATTCCAAAATTTTATTTCTAAAGTTTATATTAAATATCGTATGACGCATGTGACCATTTGATATTTAAAAACTTTAGAATAATAATATTAAATATCGTATGACACGTGTGGCCATTTGATATCTAACATCATTAGAAATTATAATATCCCAAAATTTTATTTCCAAAATTTTATATTAAATATCGATTGACGTGTGCGGCCATTTGATATTCAAGAAATATTTGGAATAATAGTATTAAATATCGTATGACACGTGTGGCCATTTGACATTTAACATTATTAGAAAATATAATATCCCAAAATTTTATTTCCAAAGTTTTATATTAAATATCGTGTGACGCATGCGGCCATTTGATATTTAAGAAACATTTGGAATAATAATACTAAATATCACATGACGCGTGTGGCCATATTTAACATTATTAGAAAATATAATATCCCAAAATTTTATTTCCAAAGTTTTATATTAAATATCATATGACGCATGCGGCCATTTGATATTTAAAAAAAACCTTAGAATAATAATATTACATACCTTATGATGCATGCGGCCATTTGATATCTAACATTATTAGCAAATATAATATTCCAAAAATCTATTTCCAAAGTTTTATATTAAATATCGTGTGACGCGTGCGACCATTTGATATTTAAGAAACATTTGGCATAATAATACTAAATATTGCATGATGCATGTGGCCATTTGATATTTAACATTATTAGAAAATATAGTATCCCAAAATTTTATTTCCAAAGTTTTATATTAAATATCATATGAAGCGTGCGACCATTTGATATTTAAAAAAAACTTAGAATAATAATATTAAATATCGTATAACGCGTACGACCATTTAATATCTAACATTATTAGCAAATATAATATTCTAAAAATTTATTTACAAAGTTTTAGTATCCCAATTTAATTTTTATTAATAATAAAAAAATAATAATTATAACACAATAAAATAAAAAAAATAAAACAAGCAAGATATAAGCTTAAAATATGGAGGTACACAAATAAAAAAGGTTGTAGTTTTGGGTCGGCCCCAAAGGCCCAGAATCATGTTTTATTATTTTGTTTAGGTTTGTGGTGCAATGGTAATATGGAGGGTACAAATAATTTTTTATTATTTTTTTTAGGTTGGTATGCAATGGTAATGTAGGGGGTGCGAATAGGAAGGCCCTAACTCCACAACCCTAGGCCATCATCACCTCAACCCTAAGCCACCACCACCTTACTCCAAACCTATGTTAGGTCTACCAACCCAAAGCGGCAGCGACGGCTTGGGAAGAACTGTGGGTGACCGCGGAGGTTGTTTTGGAGTGGTTTTGGGTGCTTTATTCCAACTTGAAGAATCTGAGCTTTTGGGAGCACAAAATACATGGACAAAATACAGAGAAGAATATATGGAAGATGGAAAATGATGAATTTTTTTATTATTTAAGAAATAAGAATTAAAAAAAAAACAAAATTCCATAAAGAGCAAAAGGAACCCCTTTTTTTATTTTTTACTTTTATATGAAAATTAAATGATGAAGAAATAAAAAAAAAACATCACAGGAAGATAAGAACACACGATTTACAAATTTCAAATTTCAAGATCCATATAATAATCTAAATCTTACAAATCATACCTGTGAGTGTTCTTCAAAAATGATAGCCTCCTTTCCAAAAGTTCATTGCTTCTCAGTTTTAGACTGAGTGTGGATAGTAAGACAGGAGAATCAATCTTCTCTTCTTCTCTACTTTCTCTCTCTTTTTCCTCTTTTTCTTCGTATCTCTCAAAGTGATTAGCAGTTCTTTTTTAACGTAAGAGCAGTTATCACTTAAGTGAATCCTCTATTTTTATTATTTTATTTATTTTTATTCTGAACATAGTTAAGAGCAGTTTTGAAAGATTGACTCTTTCTTTTTTCTTTTTTTTATTATTAAAGATGAAGTGTAGAAGAACCTGAGATGAGACAGTTTGAGAACGGTCATATTTTATTTTTTATATTTTTTGTTATTGTGAAATGAGAACATGGGTGGTTTAGAGCAGTTTTAAGATTGACTAATTCTCCTTTTTATTACTATTATTATTATTATCTTTATCTTTATTTTTTTGTGAGAAGTTAAGATTGAGTGGGATGTTACTGAGAGTTGAGAATTTTTTTTTAATTTGTATTTTTTCTAATTCTTTTAGTTTTTTATTTTTTTCCTTTTTTAAGGAGAGAGATATTTTGGAATATCTCATTATCTATTATTTCACTCATCTTTTATCTCTTGATCAATCTTGAACAATTTTGAACAGTCTTGAACATAGCATAGCTCATAGAACCGAATCATCAATTTTTTTATACTTTTTTTAATTATTTATTTAACCGGACGAAATCGGTGACAGTTGCCCCTCTTTACTTAAGTTTTACTAATTTTCATATTATCAAAGTAAAGATTAAGTAAAGATAGAGACACAGATTTCGTTCGGGTATCTGCAAAAAATAAAAGAAGACTGAGATTTGGTGGTAGTGAGGTCAAACCTTGGACTGAGCCGAGAGGGTCACGCACCTTCACGATTGTAAAAGAGTGATGTTGGACCTTGGACTGAGCCAAAAGGGTCACGCACCATCACGATTGAAACAAAAAAGTGAGGTTGGACCTTGGACTGAGCCGAGAGGGTCACGCACCATCACGTGGTGAAAAGAAATGTGAAGCTGCAACCTTGACCTTATAAGGACGAGAGGGCTATGAATCTATACTAGAGATGCGACTTTGAGTCCTTTCTCCAAATACCAAAAAGTAAAATTGTTGAAAAATAAAGTGCAAAGATTCAACTTTGAGTTCTTTCTCACGCAACAGCTGAAAAGTAAAGTGTGGATATGACTTTGAGTCTTTTCGCACACGAACAAAAAAGTAAAGTGTGGATACGACTTTGAGTCCTTTCGCACACGAACAGAAAAGTAAGGTGTGAAGATACGACTTTGAGACCTTTCTCCAACACAAGCTAAAAAGTAAAGTGTGGATACGACTTTGAATCCTTTCGCACACAACATAAAAGTAAGGAATGGCCAAGACCTTACTTCTACGGGGGATCAAGTGCCAAAAAAACAAATGTGACATTGCTTCTACAAGAGATCAACATACCAAAGAATACTTGTGACTTTGCTTCTGTCAGGAGTCGAAAAGTAAATTATTTGGAGATACGACTTTGAGACCTTTCTCCAGACGTGCTAAAAAGCAAATTAGAGATACAAATTTGAGTCCTTTCTTCAAATAGAGATACGACTTTGAGTCCTTTCTCTATAAAATAGCTTTGAGTCATGAGCTGTCATGTGAAGATTCAACTTTGAGTTCTTTCTTCACTGGATATTCGACTTTGAGTCCTTTCTCCAAATATAAGGTTGACCTTGAATCACGATTCAACAGTAGAGATACAACTTTGAATTCTTTCTCTAACTACAACGACATTAAGTCAATTTTTTTTTGTGAAGATATGACATTGAGTCCTTTCTTCACTGGAGATACAACTTTGAGTTCTTTCTCCAATAGGGATTCAACTTTGAGTCTTTTCCCTAACAAAACTTTGAATCATTCTTTTTCAAAAGGGTTGACTTTGAGTTCCCTATTTTCTATCTTCCAACATGGAGCCAGACTTTGAGTCGCTCATCTAAAAGGTCAATTTTGATTTGTCTATTTGCCCGAAAGATATGTATGTATGAATGCATGAAAACTTTGAGTTGTTTGAATGCATGCATGTGCATGTTTGAATGCATGAAATTTTGATTTCATTTTTTTTAATATGCATGTTTGAATGCGTGAAATTTTGAGAATGCATTTATGGATGCATGAACATCTAGAAAAATGCACATATGAAAATGCCTTTTGAGAATGCATTTTTTTCCTTCTCTTTCTCTTCTCTCTCTCTCTCTCTCTCTCTCTCTCTTTGCTATAAATCAAATATTTTTTTGAGCAATCATTGAATTCATTGAATTTGAAAAGATTTTCTTTTTTATTTGATTTTGATTCTTTTCCTTTTAAAAAAAATTGACACTTGAAATCAAAATGTCATTGACTCAACATTCGTCACACTTTGCTGCGTATGTACTTAAATTGGTGGATGAACAAAAATATGGGAGAAAAGGCTTTTGATAAACTGAGGAGAGTCCAAATGACATTATCTCTGACTGAAAATGACAGTGCCCCCAATCTTGATATATAGAGATTGAATTCAAATAGATAAAGGGTGTAACTTTACTTTGAAATTTCTCACAAAATCTTTTGAGAATATGGTATAGGCATGATGAACGTACCACCAGAGTTGCCCCAATTTTGAAAAAAATGGGAAATTAAGGTTCAAAGGGATGTCTAATTTTGTTGGGTTAGATGAACAAAAATTGATTTGGTGAAAAACTAGGATAACGCAACTTATATGGAGAAAGTTGTAGCTAAAAACAAACATATGCAAATTTGACTGAATATGGATTGTTCCAATTTTTTCAAAATATGGGTGAAAAATTAAACCGGATAATGGTTCGACTTGAATGTAGAAAAAGTATGAAATACACAAATGAGGAAGGATTGCCCCAGTGTTAGTGTTTCTCTAACACTATTTTGCTCTTATTCAGTTGGCAGATTTTTATCATCCTTTATAGCAAACACATTCTGATTTTTTTTTCTTTTTTTGTCATATTGGCAGTCACATCCCTCTATTGTAGGTTATTCTTTGTGAAAATAATTGTAATCATTCTTCAATCAATATGGACCTTGTGTGGCTTGTAACGTGGTCAGGGGTTAAAAAGGTTTTAAAGAAAATGGTATAAAGGCTCAAAAATTGTTTGAGTTTTTATTTTTTTTAAAACAAGGACCATCAACCTGATGTTGCATAAAATAGTTCAGGTTTTTGCTGAGATCATTTTCTTATTTTGTTTCTTTTTTTCTCTTTTTTTTCATTTCTTCTTCACAATAACATCCTTTGTTTGTGAATCGTCACTCTTTTAAATTGATGACACACTTTTTCCTTTTAAATTTCTTCACTTTTTCTTTACAACTTTTGATGCACTCTTTCCTTGATAGATCTCCTCTCGTGAAGCTTTTGACATATATCCTGAATTGAAATTCAACATGCTAATGATCCTTGTTTAGGGTATTCTTGAAAGGTTTTTTCTTTTTCTTTTTATTTTTTTGGCTCAAAGAGGGTACACTGAAAATTTTTATTGATATTTCGGGAGGAAGAAACATAGCCATATATCATTCGAGTCCTGATAGTTTGATTTTCAAAGAGATTAACTCTTGTAACAGATTTCAACGACTTCTAGCATGTGTCATTTTTTCTCTTTTTTTTTCGTCCTTTTTTTTTTTTGCTTAAATTGCCCTTTGGGGGTTTTCAATCTATCAGACTTTTATTCCTTTTTTTTCGAATGTATCTAGAGAAAGGAACTTGAAATTAAGATTAACCATGTACAAAATCCAACTGATTGCCCCAATATGATGTTTACTCTAAGTTTTAATGGGTGACACCATATATTATTGAGACAAATCCTTTCTCTTTGGGGCTGAATGAAGGAAGGCTCAAAGAGGTTTTTAAGACATATGCATGCAAATATGTTACGTCTGAAAAAATCAATTTAATTCCTCTTTTTATGTCAAGCTTTAAGATTATGCCAAAACTTTTTCCTTCACTTTTATTTTTCATCAATAGATTCAATGATACCATAAACATGATTTATTGTGCAATTTTTTTTATCCATCCCACGACATCCTTTAGAACTCGAGAAAATCTTGTAGACAACTTATGGTGTGTACTTCTCTTAGCAATAACAAAGTATCAAAGAAAATTTTATTTCATCACAAGATAATGCAGATACGATTCCAATGTTTTTTTTGCATAAAATTCAATATTCCAAAAATATTACATTCCTCAGACTATGGAATCAGATTATGCATAAAATCTTTTAACTGTCAGAGTTGACCGGTAACGATAACTCTTCTCCATCCATCCTTGTGAGAATTAACGCTCCTCCAGAAAAAATTTCTTCACAATATAGGGACCTTCATAGTTTGGGATCTATTTACCACGATAATCCTTTTGTACAAATATGATCTTTTTAACCACTAGATCTCCTCGAAACTTTCACAAACAAACCTTTTTGTCAAATGCCTTTTTCATTCTTCTTTGATATAACCATCCATGACATACATCGTATAATTTCTTCTCATCAATGAAACTGAGTTGATCATATGTTGCTTGGACCCACTAAGATTCTTCCAACTTGGTCTCCATCAATACTCTGAGAAAAGGTATTTCAACCTCTTTACTTGATGCAATTTTACTTCCCTTATCTCTTGTTCAACTAATCTCCACAATTCTGGAGAGGGTTCACATTTTTCTTCATATTCATCATTTTCCATATTATCGTCGGGGTTTGTAACATTTAGATATGAAATATTGGAATGATTATTTTCGAAATATATGTCATCATATCTGCATTATTCAATATTACAAAAATAAATAGACAAGACAAAAAATTTTGGATGAAAACACAAAATTTTATTGAAACTGGATCATTGTTACTACTAAGAGAAAATATCACACTAGAAAGAAATTGCTCAAAACCAATCAAAGGTTTCTTTTTCTAAAGCATTACATTTCATCATGTGCAAACCACAGGTATATCTACAGATTCCCAATTGCCAATCTGTTCATTGGGAAGACAAGGGTACACAAGATTGATAATTTCATCTCCATGCTCCTGCTCGATTGTCGTCACTTGATCAACATTGGCACTAGTCGAAGCATTTGCATGACCCGTCGAGGGATTCTTTTCCACACTCGCCTTCTGCTCTTGAAAAGTAAGCCACCCCGAGTCGAACAAAGATTGCACTTTATATTTGAGTGCTTGACAATTTTTAGTTGAATGGCCAACCTCTCTATCATGATATTCACACTTTGCATTGACTTCATAATATCTGGAATATGGTGGTTGTGTAATCCTTGCTGGACATATGGCACTAGCGCATTTTTTAGTAGATCAGGTAACAGCTCTGTGTAAGTCATTGGGATAGGAGGAAACTTCACAACCTTCTCTCTTGAATTACTCCTCTGACCACAACCTTGACTCTGTGTTTGATTAAAACTCTGACCTTCAATATTAGGTTGAAATGCATTATTAGTGTAAATGGAGGTTTGTATGTAGTTGGGGCCTAGGAACATTTTGAGGATAATTTGACACAACATTTGCAACATAAACAGATGAAGGTATGTAGTTGGGCCGATATTTTCGTGGATATCCTCCCCAATAAGGCATTGCGGAAGCTGCTTGAACCTCTCCTTCTTTCTTCTGGTTATTATTATTATTGAACCCGAGTTTCTTAGCATTTGTAGCCGTGGACGGGCTTTGTGCTATTTTTCCATTTTTCAATCCATGTTCAATCCTTTCTCCAATAGTGACAATATCGGAGAAGTTGGAGGAAATGCTTCCAAGCAAATGTTCATAGAAAAGGGTTTGTAACGTTTCTATGAACATGGTGGTCATCTCCTTCTCCTGTAATGGAGGTTCTACTTGAACTGCTAACTCTCTCCATCTCTGCGCATATTCTTTGAAAGTTTATGCACTCTTCTTTGTCATATTTTGTAATTACATTCTGTCTGGAGCCATGTCCATATTGTATTTGTACTGCTTTAGAAAAGCGTCAACAAGATCCTTTTAGGAGCGGATGCGAGCTGGCTCCAAGTGCATATACCAGTTCAAAGTGTTTCCAGTTAAACTTTCTTGAAAGAAATGGATCAACAACTTTTCATCATGAGAGTGTGCAGCCATTTTCCTACAATACATGGTTAAATGGCCTTTAGGACATGTAACCCCCTTATATTTCTCAAACTCTACCGCTTTGAATTTTGGAGGAATCACAACATCAGGCACCAAACATAGTCCTACAGCGTCTCCAAACTCATAACTACCGCCACCTTCAATCATTCTGAGCCTCTCTTCTAAGACTTCTAGCTTGGTCTTAGTTCGGTCAGCATTAAGCAATACATTTTGAATATCTTCAGGAATATCGACCTTTGTCGAAAATGGTTCACCAGTAAGAAATTGTAAGACTTGTGACTGGATAGTAGAAGGAATTTTGTTAATTACTACATTTTCACCATGATCAACAGGTGGTACTTGAGTGAATTCAGGTTGACCTTTAGCACTAGCAGTATTAACAACTTGTGGTATAGTTTCTTGCTCCACACCTTTCTCATATGATGGTTCATAGTTTAGAGGCGGGCCGTACAGAGGAAACTCTTGATTTGTTTGATTTCCTTGATTAAGATCTCGGGTCTGCGATGTCCCTTGTTGAAAAATAGGAGGATGTGAAGACTGAGCTTCTTCATTACTGATAGTAGCTTCACGTTTGCTGTTCAGGATTGTTAAAACTTCTAGAATATGACTCATCTGATCCTTTAGACCATGAATTTGACTCATCTGATCCTTTAGATCTTTGATATCACTTTTCATGGCTTTCATTGCTTCTTGGGTTTGCTCCCAGTTTTCCATATTCTGTCGGTTGCCGCGAGTCCTATATGAATGTCGTGGAAATTTTGTCGTTATTGCATTTCTGTTAGATTTTATTTTAATGAATTAACTAAATGACAATGCAAAAAATGAAAATAAATTATATGAAAAATGAAAATGAATGCATGTTGATATGTGTAACAAATGTTTAGATGTATGTTACAAGTCTAAATGCAGAATGCATGACAAAATGTACAACATATGTTAAGTCTGAATGCTTAATGCATGTCTAAGATGCACGATGCAATGTATGTCTAGATAATGAATGCATGTCTGGATATGATATGAATATCTAAATACCTAATGTATGATTGTTTGTACAATGCATATAAGTGAGTTGTGTATGATACAAAATGGCATGATAATTATGTGCTACCATGAATGTATGAATAAAGTTAAAAAGTGAATGTATGCTTATATGCACAATGCTTGATTACATGATATGCAACATGACTTAAACTAAATGAAAAACCATGCAAATGCTTGTACCTAAAGAGGTACTTAATTCATTATATATGTATGCAAATATGCTACATTAATTATTATATATAAAAATAATGGTGAGGAGAATAGGAACTTGAAAATCTCCCTTAGTACCCTAAAAGAAATTCAACATTATAACACTTAGGGATTTCTAAGATCTTTAAATGCATCCTCACAAAGGTGGGTTCCCTAATTCCTAAAGGTATAAAGGTCACCAGAGCTATGGCTCACTCCATCACATACCCATAACAGTTGGTAAACAACTTTTATGGACATACAAATGAAGCAAACAGACTCTAGTTGGGGTTCTCGCAAAAGCCAGAGAAGGAAGTACGTGACATTGCTACACAACCCCTTCTACTTCTAAGCTTTCTCAGACCTCGGGTATAGGGCCTCACTCATGATATGCTAAAGTAAACATGTGTGTGTGAAGGGAGAATCATGCACCCAACTCGTCACCTGCAAAACAGTCAAAAAAGTTCCCAAACAGATATAACGTGTCTTCTACCCTAGGGTTCAATTATTCCAACAAGAAAAATCAAGCATACATATATACAAAAAGAAAGGGAAATACAATCATTTAGAAGATAACACTTATATTTACTTATTTCATTAAAACTGGCTTGACTCTCAAGTTTCTGTCCCCAGTGGAGTCGCCATCTATCGCAACCGATGTCAAGACGGAGACGGCGAACAAAATAAAATTATGTTTTCAAAGCAGAGGAGTCGCCACCATAGTTTATTATGGAAAAACTATGGAAACCCAAAAAAAAATGATAAAGCAAGTCTGTGAAAACCGAATTTTGAGTCCGGAAGTCGGTTACATGTGGGGAAGGTATTAGCACCCCACAATGCCTGTCCAAAGACAATACCTTTAATTAAACAGGTAAAATAAGTGTGATTTTATAAAATGTTTATTTTTCCAAAGAGAAAAAAGCAAAAAATAAAAATAAAAACAAAGAAGAATATTTTTTATTTCGAGAAAGGACCCGACATGGTTTGACCTTGCTCCTACGTATTTCCATTAGGGATGGAAAATCAGGGATTACGTAGTTCTATGCATAAGATTGTTTGTCAGGTTGATATTTTTATTTGTGACATTTTTGTAATTATTTTTTTTTATATTTGATATTAAAATGATTTATTTCCAAAGTTTCATATTAAATATCGCGTGACGCGTGTGGCCATTTGATATTTAAGAAACATTTGGAATAATAATATTAAATATTGTATGATGCGTATGGGCATTTGATATCTAATATTATTAAAAAAATAATATTCCAAAATTTTATTTCTAAACTTTATATTAAATATCGTATGACGCATGCGACCATTTCATATTTAAAAACTTTAGAATAATAATATTAAATACCTTATGACGCGTGTGACCATTTGATGTCTAACATCATTAGAAAATATAATATCCCAAAATTTTATTTCCAAAGTTTTATATTAAATATCGTGTGACGCGTACGACCATTTGATATTTAAGAAACATTTGGAATAATAATATTAAGTATCGTATTATGCATGTGGCCCTTAGATATTTAACATTATTAGAAAATATAATATCCCAAAATTTTATTTCCAAAGTTTTATATTAAATATCTTGTGACGTGTGCGACCATTTGATTTTTAAGAAACATTTGGAATAATAATACTAAATATTGCATGACGCGTGTGACCATTTGATATTTAACATTATTAGGAAATATAATATCCCAAAATTTTATTTCCAAAGTTTTATATTAAATATCATATGACGTGTGTGGCCATTTGATATCCAACATTATTAGCAAATATAATATTCCAAAAATTTATATTAAATATCGTGTGACGCGTGTGGCCATGTGATATTTAAGAAACATTTGGAATAATAATACTAAATATCGCATGACGCGTGTGGCCATTTGATATTTAACATAATTAGAAAATATAATATCCCAAAATTTTATTTCCAAAGTTTTATATTAATATCGTATGACGCGTGCAGCCATTTGATATTTAAAAAAACTTAGAATAATAATATTATATATCGTATGACGCGTGAGGCCATTTGATATCTAACATTATTAGCAAATATAATATTCCAAAAGTTTATTTACAAAGTTTTAGTATCCTAATTTAATTTTTATTAAAATAATAAAAAAAATAATAATTATAACACAATAAAATAAAAAATATAAAACATGCAAGATATAAGATTAAAATATGGAGGTACACAAATAAAAAAGGTTGTAGTTTTGGGTTGGCCCCAAAGGCCCAGAATCATTTTTTATTATTTTTTTAGGTTGGTGGTGCAATGGTAATGTGGGGGTACGAATAGTTTTTGTTAGTATTCTCACAATACTAAATGGATTTGATGAAGCCATACAAGACAAGTTCAGCTAAGCAATGGCAGCAAGCAAGCAATTGGATTTTGGTCTTGATTTGGTGTGAGTGTGTTCGAGATTGATT
>Ga0209700_105400_pt1 | contig 21580 bp, 14 predicted proteins | sample SiratroredBW_FD_187528 | JGI IMG/M metagenome (GOLD analysis project Ga0209700, IMG submission 187528) | Root nodule microbial communities of legume samples collected from California, USA - Siratro red BW (SPAdes) (version 2) | ecosystem: Host-associated > Plants > Roots > Nodule | place: USA... | reverse complement strand
AAAAAAAAATTTTTTTTTTTTTTTTTCTATAATACATATGCATACAAAGGCATAATTTTGCCTAGTGTACTTTTGAATGAAGCAATTTCAGTCACATATTTTCTGCTTTCTTAAACATATGTCAATGTAACTGTGGATTAATACATCTCCACTCGTGCTGAAATCTATGCAATGTCTGAATCCCCGCCCTTTGTTCTTTGACATGGCAGCATGCCTCAAATATATTTAAAATAAGAAAACAATACAGGTGGGAGGACCACACCAAAATGTATGATAATCGGTAATGGTTCTCCAAGTGCTCACACACAAAGTCAGGATAAAATGAATAGAAATAGCAGCAGAATAGGGAAGAAATAAATAAATAAGACCAAAGGACGAATGGGAAGTAGACTTTAAGCCTAACTCAATCTTACAAAACTGGCTTGTAAGATGAGGTTTGCACCTATTTATAAATTATTGAAAGACCTCATCTATAGTCGATGTGGGATCTCCAACAAAAAAAAAAAAAATTACAAGAGATGATATAACATTAAATCAATACCAACCTCACCATAACCAACACTTCCATCTTCAAGCTCTAAAGATAGAATAAATCCTTCTTTATAGAATTCTTTACAGCTATCACCCACAAATGCTGATGTTGGTGGAGCTTCAAGTGCAATTCTGCCACAGCACCATTTCATCCAATCCAAGGAAAAGAATTAATAGAAAGGAACATTAAAATAAATTAGCCATGACAATTTGTGTGATGGGAAAACTCACCTATATTTAGAACATTGTATTTTACGAATTTTGTATAAACAAAACTCACGTATAGAGCCTTCATTGAAAGCCCACGAGAGATAACTCATGGTGTGTTGAACAGTTTGGAGTGTGAATTTTTTCAAAATGCTGAATCAAGATATAAAGCTGTCGGCAAAGAGTTGACAATCCATTAAGTCAAAATATTAAATAACCAAATGCCTATATAAACCTGTGGAAACTGGCATTAGCATCAATGGAACTCTCAATTTCAATCATACAGTCCATTTGCTCCTGTTGAGCTACACACAAAGCTTCTTTAAGTTCTTCCTTTGTCATCACATGTAAATGTTTGATACTGCAAATGTATTAATTTTTCCTTAGCAAAAAAGGTAGCATTGGTAAACCAGAGACTGAATATTGTGTGTGTAGATAGATAGATTATAACATTTATGCTTGTAAGAGAGAACCAACCCATACAACTAAGCACTCTAGGTCTAGTCATCGATTCAACTGTATATAGCATAGCTTTTACTTTCTTCTGTTTAGAATTCGGCTTCCTTTCAATCAGTTGATATTGACATATAGTTACCTTATGCCTTTACTAACCCTCTATCAACATAGGATCAGCTCATAGTATTATTCAATTTTCACATTTCAATAAAACTGAGAATGCTCTATATATATTAGATATTTTTTCGTATCTTCTTTGCTTTAAAAAAACTTTAATACCTTAAGAGTGATGAACTAATTACACAATCCTTTTTGTCTCACTGAAAAAATACATTGGAACTACACAAATTTTCACTGCGTCAAGATGGAAGCATCAATCAAAAAATACAAAATTAGGCTTGTTCCAAAGGGATTGTGACGGTTAAACCAATGACACCTCTGAAGGCATCCCGAGTTCCAAAATTAAACATAGCTCCCCTACAAAAGGCACCTGCATTATAGAAATATGCATAACTTCCCACCTTCCATAGTTAGTTTGATCCTAGAAAACAATTAAATTCTATAACAAAAGCGTCACTTCCACCTAAGATTAGTAAACCATCCTGCAAAACCAGCACCCATATTGGAATTCTCCTACTCAAATGGCCCCATGTTTAATTTCTACCTAACCAAATGGAGAGCCGAAACTCATCAACCTTTGCAGTAAATTCACAACAATTTCATCAACAGTACTGCATTTTTATCATCCCAAACACATGTGCCAACCAACTTCGAGAAAGCACGTATACCAGCCAAGATAACTCACGAAGTAGCTTCACACCTTATCAACCCCAACAACTAGACTGTAGATTAATAAAAAGCAGTGGATGCCCTTGCCAATCGTAGAAGAAGAAAGCTGATTGTGTGACCTTAGGTTTAATCCAACCCCAGGATCTGAACTTAACTAAATTCAAAACATTTTCCACAAAATAAGTTATTTTCATGAATTTGAATTTTGTAACTTTTTAGATTTTTTTTTCCCAATCCCTTACAGCTTCATACATACTCTTTCTTAGGTACAATCTGTTTTTTTTTTTTTTCGCATGCAATAAAAAATTAATTATCTTAAAACTACTTTTCAGCACATTTACCTAAAGAAAAACAAATTATGATTATAATCGACTATAACAATGATTGATTATTGAAGTTGTCCCAAACACACCTTTAAATTAGATATGGCACAAATTAAACTAAAATATCAATGATAAAAAACATTTTCCACACAATTCATGCCCAAAGTTAAGAATCATACCCATGTGCCATGCATAGTTCACGTATTGAAATGTTATGAGAGGTGTAGAAGTATTGATGCATTATGGACGCTTCAACTTTATCTGCCAAAGGAAGTTGACTGAAAATTGCTCCTCCATGATTATTAACCACAAGAATTGTCATCGGTTTCCGCAATTTCCTAGTTGGCATATTTTCAGAACGTTAGCTATGGTTCATGAAAGTAAAAGTTGCAATAGGATAGCTTTGTTGAACAATACGTACAATAAATAATTTTATAACAAAAAAATAGACACTATCAAGATTATCTCGGAAGATAAATGTTCATACCATTATGCAAAAGGCCAAATACCTAAAAAAATTCGTTAAACCTACAACACAATTATTAATCCCTTATAGTGAAGCAGAGTGACCATCTCAAAAAATAATGGGATGGCCACTATTTTAAACTTGTCAAAACTCATCGGGGAAGTGAATTCAAACCCCAAACCAAGTACATCATTGAACTATGGGTTACTCAAATGAACTACTGCCCTCCCAAAATGAATCAATTACTTTTCTTACTCATACTGAACCAAGTATATCTTGATGACATTGTTTTCAAAGATTTGTGTAGACCTTGGCAGGATGCTATTGTCATCAAGCTGTCCGGGAAAAATATTGGTTATCTTCCTATTAAGGAGAAGCTGCAGAAGATTTGGAGAAGCAAAGGGGTTTTGATATCATCAAGGTTGACAACAGATTTTTTTGGTTAAATTTGATTATGCAGAGAATATATAACGTGTGACTACAAGGGGATCTTAGATGATTTATGATCATTATCTTGCAGTTAAATTGTAGATACACTATTGTTTCAACAGGAGGAACAGCCTCAGCATTGGAGAGAGGTGGAGTAGCCGTTACTAAAGTAGAACAGCTTACTCAGTTCCCTGAAATGTGTGCATTGCCGCTTGAGTTCTCCTCTCTAAACTCTAATGAATAAATCTAGTGCTGGAACTTCTAATGACATGTCTATGAATTACTATGTGATTAGGCCCTGTTTGGATAAACATTATCTCAAATATTAGGGTAGAATAGAATAATTTTATTCCTAATATGTCAGACATATATACAAGATGGAAGGCTAATGTAAGAAATACAATAACAGCACTCATATAATTAGATCACTATGATCCAAGGATATTCCTGATATGCTAAATACGGAAGAAATAAAATGTGATTGCTGACACTCCCCCTCAAGCTAGTGAACATGTGTTTTCCATTCCTAGTTTGCAAACAATCCTTTTGAAGTTGTTGCTATTTAGCCCCTTTGTTAGAATATCTGCAATGCTGTCTTGTGAGGAGATAGATGGAGTGCAAATCTAACTACTATCTATTTTTCTTTCATAAATTGTTGGTCCACCTCAATGTGTTTGATTCTACTATGTTGCTTTGGATTATGGACTACGCTAACAGCTGATTCGTTATCAAATTAAAGTCTCATTGGTTCATCCCGCTTGATTCTGAAGTCCGGAAAGCTTTTCAACGTGTTGCCTCCTATGACTCTGCAGTATCTGAGTGGTTGTCGAAGCAGAGTGTGGGAGGTACTTCTGTTTCAAGTTTGAGAGGAATTAATCATTGATTCACACTGCACTGTTGCTACTTCATTTACTTGTGAGATGGAAATATCGATTACAGGAAAGTGATAACAATTTATAGATAATCCCAGAATGTTAAATGCTTAATCTACATCCAGCAGATTAATCGGTGTACCAATATTCATATATTTTTCAAATTTTGATGTTTGTGAAATCCGTGCACATTTCAAATCATATATTTAATTTTGAAAATAAATTACAGTTTCATGAACAAAACTGTATATATTGTTATCCGAGGTATATCATCGTATACAGAATATGTATTTAATTTAAATATTTCAAGTGCTATTGTTAACTTTTATGATCTCGATAGATTTACATATTCTATATTTGATGACGGATAAATTTCCTCCTAGCCTAACAGTGCCTCTTTCACTCAAGTTCTCTCCTTTAGGGTGAAAATCTCAATCAAAAAGTTGCATTCTATGTCGTTCTCTCCTTTAGGGTGAAAATCTCCATCAAAAAAGTTGCATTCTATGTCGACAATAAACTTTCTGAGGTGAATGATGGTGAAATTGCTACAGCCATCCAACACCATGGAAAGGTGGAAGTCAACCCAGTAATTTCTTTCATCTAATCATCTAAATTAATGCTAAATGTATTTCAGATATTTTAAGAGATTTTGACTGATATAAATCATCATGTAATTCCCCTAAGAATACAACCCTAACACTATCATGAAGGAGATGTCATATAATAACCAGTAGGTTTCTTATGCTGCTTGGAACTGTGTATTGAGTTTAACAACCCCACCTGTGTAGTAGTGAAGCATACCAATCCATATGGAGTAGCATCACGTGATGATATTCTTGAAGCCTATAGACCAGCTGTTAAAGCTGAGAATGCATTTGGTGGAAATCTAATCTAATTACTTGGATTTTGATTGAAATTTTTAAAAATCCACCCTAAACCCATGCCCAGCCCAACAGAAGGAATGTTCTTGACCATCTTTACTAATGGACCATAACTTTGTTTCTTCCGAAGCCTTTCACCTAACCACTAAATTTGTTCTCACATGATTTAAAGTGAACCATGTGTATCAACTACATCAAGGAAGCTGAATATAAAAAAATAAATACATGGATCCAAATTACCCTACGTAAGATGATTACTTAATTCAATTCACTACTATATGTACAATGAGACTATATGGCTAACAGTAAAAGTACACAACAATACACTAGTAACAAGCATTACCAAAAGAATACATAAATATTGTAGGAAATGAAAATTTGGTAGATAATTTCCTACCGCTGGTTCAAAATTGCCAGGCCGTTTGTATCATGCAATAAAGAAATATCTCCAACTACACACAGCACCTGAATGAAATTATGAAATTAAAATAAACTATTAACAACAGAAAGGAAAATATGGTAAACTATTTTAATAGAAAAATAAATGGAGAATCAAAACAACGAAAGATGAAGTTTTTAAGAAATAAGTTCTTATAAAAGGCCCAAAAAGAGGCACCAGAATCACAAATCCATGTAGAATTACCACCTCGAGAAGAGGTGTTAGCAAGCATAGCACAGGGAGGGGCTACATTAGTATCCTGATTAAAATTCTTTAGATTAGGGTTCACCTAGGTGTTAGGTTCTGGTGTTGGACTAAGAGCAATTGAACTATGGAGGTTGGAGTCTTGAAAGATCATATAGAAGAATAGACTCATGGGGTTGATAATGTATAGCTCTTTAGAAGCAAACGATGGCAGTGTGACCATACTATAATACAAATAGATTTGGTATTGAAATTTGGCAAAGTGTCCACCACGGCCCCTGCCAGGATCACCACCACCATCATGACCACTGGTTGTGCCGCCTCGACCTCCACCATCGCAAGCACATCCACTGTTAGATGTAATGGGCTTAGCCCATATGTTTTGCATTATATAAATACATATGTGGTCAATACACATAACAGATTAATCCCATGCCTCCTTTTACTTTATTTTAACAGCCACTTTTAGCATGAGGTCCAGATTAATGTGAGTTGGGAGGTACATATCCCTAAGTGTAGTTAGTATAAGGAAAGAAGAATTTCTTGTTAAATCGGGTGGTGTGAGACTTATGAGCAAGAAGGAAGCCTCTTCTTCAGCAGCAAAACTCACGAACTTGGTTTCAAAGAGTGCATATTCATGTGGTACACCTTCTAGGAGAACAAGGTTAACCACACCTGCGTTGAAGGACATTATGAAGTTGTCGTGCATGCACTTCCATCAAGATGAAAGCACTCATGAATCATGTCACAAACCTGATCGGATTGTGTCACCAATAGTGCAAGAGAGAATTCACTTCAATAACATTGATTGAAGAAATATGAGGGGCATTTGATCCTGAACTTCCCACACTTCTTATGTAATATTCACATGGTCAACATAGTGATCCTTATCCTACAGATTTTGTGGAGGAATCGTAGGGTTAGCAACAAACAATTGAAGCCTTTGCAATTTGATAACAGGTTCAACTTGTTGACGTAAGTGAAGATAGTTGAGCCATCAAGTTTCACAACAAGGGAGATGGAAAAGGAGTAAGGAGCGGAAACTGTGGGAGTTGAGGAAGCCACAACAAAAGGAGAGAACTACAATTAAAAAATTAATTAAAGGTTTCCACGAGGAAAGAACTCTAGATATCATCTTAGAGAAAAGATAAAAATGGAATAGAGAGAGATTTATTTTATTATCTCTATATTGTTCAAAGAAAAATACAAAGGGAGCATTTATAGTAGCTACCCTTGTGAAATCAAACAAACCATCATAACTTATAATCCATTTCCCTACAAAACTTTAGACAGCGGACAATTTCACTAAGGGGCTTCCTCTGAGCAGATTCCGGGATCTTGTAGACATGTTGGTAATGATCTATATTCATTTACCAACTTGAGAGAGAGCGTTGTAAATGGTAGATTACTGGGATGAAAATATCCTCAATATCTTGATATTGATTAGGAGAATATACATCCAGAATCTTCAAATTCATTTCATCATACTTTTATTTCCTTATTTTGGAGATTGTTACAAATAGAGGTGATGAGTGTGATTGTTACCAAAAATTAACTTTTTATTTCCTTACATAGTTCAAGTTCCTCTTTTGGTTATAAATAAAGAGCATTCTGATATATCAATTTACAACAATATTAAATTTACATAAAGAAAATTCCATGAGAGCATCCCTTACAAACAAGGTACCCCACCCTCTAAAACTACCAGCACAGCCCTCAGTATCAATCCTTTGTTCATGGTTCTCATATAGCAGCAATGGACATACATTGAACTCACAATTTCCTCAAACAAAAAATGCTAGTGATAAAAAATTCCTATTTTAATATAAAAGAATCCCTATTCTAAACTCTAATAGTATAATCTAACGAGACAGTTAACAACAGAAATCATCAGCTAATATATCCAAAATGGGTATTTCTGAAAATATAAACAGCTACCTTTTTGTTGCATCCTGCTGCAAAACCAATGGCTGTGCTAAGTAACCCATCTATACCACTTGCACCCCTGTTAGCAGCCACCCTCATCAAGTTAATTGGTAGGTCTGAGTTTAACATTAGCGATGAAACACTTTGATTATACATAGACCAACTGCGTCCATATAAATTTGCATCCCGAATAGGCATACTGTTACCAAGAAATAGAGCAGACTCGGAGGAAAGAGCTTCTGACATCACATGTGCAACATAAGGTTCAGTAAGGGAGCATTCTGCAGTAATTTGAAATTTTATCTCCCACTCAACCTACAAATTAAAATGTTATGAGAAAATGACTATAGCTGTATCCAATATCAAGGAATTATTATCAGCCACAAACAGAAACCTCATGAAGTGTACTTGTCCAATGTCATTCTAAAAATTTTAATGGAGAACATTGGCAATAGTGGAAATACTTTCAACTGATTTCAAACAGCTAGATAAGATACGACAGGAATACATCAGATTAAATGTAAAGGAAAACATTGCGAACATTACCATAACAAGAAATAACTTTTCATTATTATAATCAATACCATTTTACTCAACAATTGTAGGGAAATGCTCCACATGCTCCTAGTATGTGAAACTGAAGCTTTAAGTAAGCAGTCCACAAATTCAAAAATTGAAGTTTGTATACGATGAGTTATAATATGTGATGGATCATGACGATGAGGATGGTTGTCAACCATAATATATGAAAAAGGAGCACGATCCTCAAGAATTTGGCAGACTCGTTTGCTAGTTAACCTGCTTCCTATCTGCTCCAAATAAAAAAGGAGGATGGGAACAAGAAAAGAAGGAAACATAACTTAGAAAAAGAAAGTGAAAATTGCAGAAGGAAATAAAAGGGGAATTGGAAAACTTTTGTAATAAGTGGTAATACCTGAATAACCACATCAACCTCTAACCAGCCCTTGACGGTATCTGAGAGGAGAGCATGATCAAGATTATCAACAAACACAAAGTTTCTTTCAACATCAGGAAAAGAACTTAAAAGAGTTCTCAGCCGCAACCCTGATAAGATATCTGCTACAACAGGCCACTGAAGGTGTTTAGCCAAAAGCAGAGCAGCCCACATCTCATCTTCTGTGTGGATTGCACCAAATAATAAAAGACTATTCTTGGATCTTTGAATCAAATCCAAAACTTCAGACATTTCACCAGGAGCATTTGTGCTAGTATGAGATAATCGCATGTTAATATACTTGGTAAATGGTTCAGCATTAGTCATCCAGAAATCTAAGCCTGTTAAACAGCTAGACAACCATTTGCAGGGACTGCTTTCCAAAGGCTCTCTAAAAGGGCAGTTGATATGCACTGGACCACATGGTGAAGAAGTTGCCCTATGTATAGCAGAATCAAGAGTGGTAAGTACCATCTTTGCAGGAATTTGATCTGTGGGTGCAGGGAGATTAAAGAAAAATCTCACAAAAGAACCAAAATGGTTCACCTGACACAGAAATTCAATGTGTTGCCTAAGTAACCAAGGAAAAGATCAATATAAAATACTCCATTTAGAACAGCTAATCACTTGCAACGGAGACTACCCAGATTTGCATTTAAAATAATAGGCTTTCCATATTAATGCAGTAGATGTAGTAGTGAATTATAATATTCAAAAATATACAGAAATAGTCACTGTTTAACAAAATGGTGAGGTTGTTGCTCTGTGATTGTTGAAAGAATTATTAGAGTTCTTGAGAGAGAGAGAGAGAGTGAGAGAGAGAATAAAAGAGAAACACAAATAAAATTGGTACTACTGAAAAAATCACAGGTTCTCTTTTATATAGAGAAAGAAAAGGAACATAGCCGTAAAAATGCAACTAATAAAACAGCCATAACAAATATTATAACAAACTTAATACAACACTCACACCACCCCCCTCCGGCAAACTCAAGGTGGATGATAATTAACAGGAAGAGCAACCACATTGATTGTCCCCAAACAAACATGAAACGAGCCAGTTAGCCAAAGGTTAGTTAACTACTAGCTCAGCTAGATAAAGCCGATGACATCAACTATTCAGAGTTTGTAATTTGTAAAGAAAACACTTTCTCTCAATTATCAGAAATTCCAAGAACCTTATACTTCTCCCTCTTCACCCTAATTTAACATTGTACAATATGCATGTGTGTGTACTCATGTCTACATATACCATGATATTTCAGAATATAATGGCTTTAACCTGATCAATTGCTTGGTTTGCCCCACAATCCAAAAGCTCTGGAGGTCGATCTGCAGTAAGCAAAATAAGTGGCACAAAATCTTGACTTGCCTCCACAACCTGCAAAATTAGTTAGTCACCTAATTAGATAAAAAATTGATTAACATATCCCTCTAGAGAAATAAAACTACAAATCAAGTTTACGTAAATAAAAGTAAAAAAATATGTGTCTAATATTTAATCATATATTATATAGGGAAACTTACATATCCATTATTTAGGGATCCTATATATTCTTGTATCCTAAAATATAGCCTTCATATTATTATATTATTAAAATAAAATCAGAAGTGTTAGTCTAAATGAATAATAGTTAATTTTATTACAGTTGTTTGCTCTTACAGCTGTCAGCTATTATTAACAATAGCTCGGTGAATATAGTCTTTGCTGTAAGCGGGGAATATAGTCTTTGCTGTAAGAGGTGCTTATAAATAAGTTTATACTCCTCTTATTTCAAGTGTGCCGAAATAATAAAAATTTCAGTTTATTCCTCTGGTTCATTTTATCTAATAATCAGTGCTAAAACGCACAACTTCTGCACAATTCTTATACCTGAAAATCCAGAAGTTATTATGTATCATTAAATTAAAAACATACGGAATGAAAACAAACCAAATCACAGCATAAAAATTAACAAATCGTTATACATTCAACATAATCCATGACAATAAGGAAAACCATGTCAAACATGCAATACTAATGAAACTTACAGCCGGAAGAAGGTTAGAAACTGCCGTGCCTGATGATGTTATGACTACTGCTGGAATGTGAGATCCTCTTCCATATCCAACACCATGAAATGCAAGTGAACGTTCATCGAAGCATGAAATACAAGTGACTAATTTGTGACTTGCAGCAGCAACAGCAAGAGGGGAAGATCTAGATCCAGGAGCAATACAGAAATACTAAAAGAAAGAATAAATCATAATTGTGTTATATTGGCGCATGTATAACAATTTATCAGATCATCTCACCATCAAACCAAGTCTTGTGCATTCTTCAACAATAAGTGATGCCCAAACAGCATTAATATTGGCACTTTCTTTCAGTGAGTACGATAATTCATTGGCATGAACCAGCTGATAAGAGAGAAACATAGCAAGGACAAATTTACTCATTCTAGCATTATTAAATACATCTTCAATGCACCACAAAGTAGAAAAATAAATAAATCTTAAATAGCATTACAGAACAAGAAATAAATTGGATAATGAATAATTTTCTTATTTTTGTCAGTGGTAAAGGAATCAAATTTCCCAAAAAAAACTAAGGTGTCTGGCAACCATCATAGCAAGATATATCGACCTTTTTAGATATAGATCATTCAGTAATCATTTAAATTTTAAAAAATTTGTTCTTATCATAATTAAACATAAGGAATATTTTTTTTTTCCTTAAAAACCCAACTCAAATTTGGCTTTCTTGAAGTCCAAACTCTTTATTCCATCAATTTAATATTAGAGAATATTTGAACTGAATTGCTTTAAGTAAATAAGCACTCATAAAAACCTCTTATTTATAATAATTTGATCAAATGCATTTAATAGTACAGTGAGAAACTGTAATCTGTCTCATTAATTGGTTACCCACTTTTCCCTTACAAGGCATTAGTCCAATTGAACACATTGGTTCTTCCCTTCTCCCCTAATGTTGAGTCTCTCACGTGTGTTCTGCATTGTTACATTTGCCCATTCTCCTAGTCCCCTTTGTGGTTAGACTCCAGAGCTGTCAAATGGGTCTTTATTGCTTTACACCTCAAATAAAAACGGGTATAAGTGTTATCAACCTCAAATTTGTTGAGCTTTTGTATGTACCAATAGATGTCACTTTCATGAAAAACTATCCTTCTTTGTTACTACTCAACTTCAAGGGGAAAGTATTTTGAAAGTGGACTTTCTGGTGTAATATTAGGATAAAGATATCCTCAATATCTCCAAAGTAATTAGGAGAAAAATATCTTTAGCATCTTCTTTTCATTTCAGCAGATTCTTATTTCCTTATTTTAGAGAGTATCATTGTAACAAATAGAGGTAATGAGAAAGTAGGTGTGACTGTAATCAATAAAATAATTCTTTATTTCCCTACATAGTTCAAGTGTTTTTCCTAGGGTCATTACCTCTTCCATCCTCAAAAGATTTCTAAGCACTAATCATGAAGTACAAGGACATCACAATGAGGCAAAGGAATATCATAATTAAGAACGACAACAATAGCGCAGGGGACAACTGAAACGACAACACGAACTGCAGCAACAACCACATCACAACACACAGAGTGAATGATGGTGCAGCGAACAAAGAGAATGACGGTGCGGCTAACAAAGAGAACAATGACGAGAAGGAATCCTAATCCACGAGCAGTAGAGGAGAAGAATGAACCCTACTCATAGTAAGATTTGTTTATTTTCACACACCAAACTGACAATCAATGGCATCGTTTTGGTTTAAAAAAATACCCTCTGAACTCCCCAACTGGATTGCAAGCTCAAGAGTTTGGCCGAGCTTACCAAGTTCGCAGCAAGCCTACCAATCCTGCTAAAAAACGAGTATGTTTCCCAATCAACTCTGGGGTGTAGAAATGTAAACTCAAATGATTTTACAAGTTAACACTCGAGTTTGATAACCATGTATAAGTTATCAAACAAAGGTCAAGCACTTGCCTTAACCCTAACCCATAAGTTGGGTACATACAAAAAGAAATAATTATAAAATAACATTTCATTTTAACAATTTGAAAAATAGATTTTTGTTGTCATAAATCTTATTTGTTATTTGGAATAATTGTGTTTTATTATGACAATATAATTTACTTTTTTAATATATGTCCAATCAATCAGTTCAATTAGGGGCCCACTGGTTTGACCACTGACCCATTAAGCCAGTACCTCAATTGGGTTGATAACCAAATCGGTTTTCACAACATTGGATATTTGTTTCCTTATTTACTATTATTGTTATGTTCTTTTTAAGCATAGTCAATTACCCTTAAAAAAGCGAGCTTAGTGATTGCCAAAAACATTTGTTTGAAAATGAAGAGGAGGGCTATCAAAGTTTGTTGGAACAGTTAGGAAGAATAGCTTGAATAAAGATAAGATCCAAATATACAATCTATATCTTATTTACGAGAAGGTTTCGCTATCCCCATTTTTCAACTTTTTATTTTTTTGTATGTAATAAATTGATTGTTTTTTTCTAACTAACTTTGCTCTAGCATTATATGCCTATATCTGGATAAGAGATAAAGCATTATATATTTGCAATAAAATTACAATATACCATATTATTTGAAACAGCAAGGGTTGCGGATAGCCTAAAACAAAATTGACTGAAAGATGGAGACTCTTTCTGCAATAGAAGTGAATGAAATTAGAAATGTTCAATTATGCAGAAGAGTAAAGAAACATACACTGATGGAGGAAAAAAATAGATTAATGAAAGAAAAAGTGAAAATATCAAGGATTGAAAATTTACTGGAAAAATAGAATACCAGTTCCATGATGTCACTCAGACATTCTCTTCCTCCTGGTGCTGTAGTGTTCATGTAAACCTGGTAATTCCGTAGATCATAAATAAACAACTTCGAGAAAGTTTTTTATAGATCAAGAAATATTTGTCGCTTCAAAAAATATTAGGATATGAGCATTACATGAATTAACCAAAAAAAAAAAAAGATCTAAAAAGGTAAACACTCAACGATAAACATAAACCAATAACAACTTTAAATTTAAAAAATGAACGTAAGGAAGGATATACAGACTATTGAATTTCAGAGAAAGACGTGTAACTGAAACTAACTCAAACCTCATTAAGTTTCACACTCAGCTCTTGATATCGTGTTGAATTTCAGGGAAAGACATGCAACTGAATCAAACCAAAAGACTAACTGTATTACAACTGAATTTTGTAATTGAAATTAGTTACACTTATCATAAGTGAACTATATAGATGACTGACCAAAACAGAGGGTTGGTTGTAACACAGAAATATGTATATGTAGCATAGCCAACTATAATGTAGAGGAACGGAATTCTTTTTAAATAATTCCCTTTTGACAGTTCTTATTAAAGTTCAAAAAAGGGTTAGCATTATGTTTATGAGTTAGATTAGACTACTGAGAGCTATGATGCATGGATACACAAAATTTGGTCCCATATCAGTATAGCATATATGTATCCAATACTAATAGATTCGAATAAGACTATGTTGTCACGTTTGAGATGCAGTCTATACATGATTTTTTGCTACCAAATATGATTTCATCATGATTCAAACCTTTCAACGACTCTGCTTGTTTCGTGCATGGAGTTCTCTTCCTCTAACGTCTGTTCTTGCCACAAAAACAAAGTCTTTCTTTATTTGCTTTTTTACATTGCCTCGTGTAGTCACTCCACCAAAATAACCCCACAAGCTAATTTTAATATTTATCTTTGTCAAAATCCCATTATTTATGCTTTAGTTAATATTTCCCTGTAAATTTTAATTACATAATTAGTAGATTTAATTAAATTCCATATTTAAGAGGATAATTAGGAGGATTAATAGGCTGACAGTATATTTTATATTTATTGTACCAGTTCATTGATCCTGAATTGTAGGATAGATTATATCTATCATAAATTAGGATTTTCAGTTATTAAGTCAATGTATTCTATTTAAGAGCAATTGCTCCTCCATGAATAATGTCAGAAACAGTTTTTCTGACGTGGTATCAACGCTCTAAAATCCTTGGGAGCCTGCATAATCTCTTGCACAGTCTGCATTGTTGCAAAATCACATCCCTTCCTTTCTCCCGTTATATTCACCTGCGTAGCCTGCATTTCTGCAACACCACAACCCTTTCTTTATTCCATTGTATTCCTTCTAGTCTTGCATTGTCATACTTCAAACCATAAAAGTGTCCCATACTCAGAATCTCTTAACCAATGAGACAATTTGGGTAATGTTGAACTGCAGAATATTCAACCAAGCCTTATGCTTAATGGGAAATTACCTAAAATGGTCTCACTTTGTCCAAACCTTTTCAAAAGGGAAGGGCAAATCAGGTCATCTCACTAGCAACCCTCCACACACTTTGGATCCCAAATTTGCCGCACGGGAGGAGGCAGATGTGGTTGTACTATCATGGTTGTGGAATGTCATGACACCAAAGATAAGTGATGCTTACATATTTATGAGACAACTAAGGAGGCACGGGATAGCTGTAAAGCAAATTATTCCAAAGTTGGAATGTGATGCTCCCCAAATCAATGAGATTAAGATAAGAATCTCTAATACAAAACAAGGGAATTACTCAATCAGTGAGTATGCCCATACACTACAAAATTTATGGCAGGAGTTAGACCATTATGAGCTATTTGAAGCAAAATGTAATGAAGATGTTGACCTACTCAGACGCTACAAGGAGAAGGACAGGATCTATCAACTGACAGTTCACCCTAGCTTGTACAAAACAAGGGGAGAAAGTTGGACAAGAACAAATCACTTCATCTGAAAATTAAGCAGGAAGAATAGATATACCTAAAGGAGATAACAAAGACAAACTTTGCTGTACCTATTGTAAGAAGTCATGACACGCTCAAGTGCTGGAAACTTCATGGAAAGCCTCCAAAGCAAAACCGGAATTGGACACCTAAAGGAGTTCAAGGTGAAGGACATACTGACGTCCATATGGCACAACTAGGCCCAGGAGAAGGCAATTCTTCACAACCCACCAGAGTTCAACACAGAGGAGATTGTGACACATTAACAAAACCTGCAAACTCAGGTAATTGCTCCTCAGCATTTGCAAGTAATATTCATTACTCCTATGCACTCAATGCCTTAAATTTCTCTAAAGAAAGTGTCTAGGTAGTTGAGGAAATATCATTTTAGTCCCTCAATTTTAGTAAAATATAGTTTTAGTTCGTATACACTAAATTTGAGGATTAAAAACTCATTTTTAGTCCTTCAAATTTAATGTTTAGGGACTAAAATGGTTTTTTCTTTTTTTTTAATTTTGAGAGACTAAAATAAACTGTTTTAATTTTCGAAGACCAAGATTAGAATTACCTTAAATTTCACTGTCTAAAAACATAATTATGTTATGTTTTTATTATATAATATAATGATAGTAATAAAAAAGCTAAAACATGTTTTTAGTTCCCCAAATTTAGATCCCTTTTTATTTTAGTCCTCCAACCTAAAAATTATTTTTTAGTCCCATAATTTCAAAAAATGCTCTTTTTGATCCCTAAACACTAAACACTCCTTGTTGAAATTGCTATCAACATTCATGTCAACAACTACATATGTAACTAAAATAATGGTGGAGAAATTTATTTCTTAGATTTTTTGGCTAAAATATCATTTTAATTCCTTGAATATAGGTCCAATTTTATTTTAGTCTCCCAAAAATTTAAAAATAATTTTCTAATCGCTCAAACTTAAAATTGATTTTTTTTTTACTCCCTCAAATTAAAAAGCAAAAAGGGAATTAGCATCTCTAATTCCAGACTAGTGTGAAACTGTTTCCCAAAATAAAAACTTAAGTCAAAATTCTATTCATGACAATGTGACAAAGAACAAGAAAGAAGAAGATAAGAAGGGACTGCATCTTTGAGGTTGTAGTAGTAAGAATGTTTTAAACATGGTTAAAGTTGTCTTTCTCAAATTAAACACTATTAATTACATCAATAAATTTTCAATAATATCAACTTTGAAATCAAAATGAATTATTTCAAAATTGGAAGATTTAAAAAAACCAAAAAAATAAATAAAATTTGGAACACTAAAATAAAATTTGACCCAAATTTTTGAGAATAAAAATATTTTAGCAAAACAAAATTAATAAGCGTATTTCCACATTATTATTTTAGTGACATGTGTCATTGTTGACGTGCATGTCAATAGCCAATGTGACACCGTTAGCAAGGGACCAGAAACATCATTTTCTGAAATTAGGGAACCAAAAAAGCAATATTTAATTTGGAGGACTAAAAGAAAAAATTACTCAAATTTGAGGGACTAAACCTTCAAAAAAATAATGTCATTCAATTAAATCCACGTGGCAAATGTTGAGTTGACCTTATTTGCCACATCATCAATGTCACTAACATCTTCTAATTCCAAAGTCTAAAAATAGCATTTCACAAAATAGAAGAACTAAAAAATAAATTTTTTTAAGAGGACCAAAAAAAATAGTGCCCATAATTTGGAGGAGTAAAAACATTTAAATGTAAACTTTATAATAAATTCTTCTATTAAATTTATCATAGAATATGGGATGTTTCTCTATATCTCTTCATGTTAGCTTGATATTAGAGGCAGCGGTTATGGAGATTATTCATGCTATTGAGATTGCTCCGTTTAAGGTTGAAGAATATATGGATGAATAGAGTGGAGACTTTAAAAGATATATATTTTCATATCTCACATATTTTTAGAGAAACAAATAGATGTTTTGATAATCTAGCTTCCTTTGGGATTACAAATCAGGGTTATTTTTCGTAGGAAGGTGTTCCTCCCTTTATTTTCATATTACTTTTGTAGAGATAAATGTGAGCTTCACATTTTATTCTGCATTTCTTTTCTTTCATATATATATATATATATATATTTATACGAATGCTGCAAATGATTGGTACTAACAGGGGTACAAACCTAGTTATAATTATAGTCAGTATAATGATGCAATGGCATTCTTACTTTTGATTAGTAAAAATGAAACTATATTACGCAGCAACTACATCCAAGATTACATAGCTAGGGCAACTGATCTAACTATACAAAACATGTTACTATCCTACTCTAAATGTCATGTGTGTATGATGTAAAACGCAACACATTAGCAACTTCAATAACAAAAATTTGGAGACACTTAGGATATTAGAGCAAAGCAACAATCAAGTTGTTCTCCACATTGCATCAACTTCGGTCTTCCACAAGATGACTAAACACAGAAATCATTTGTCACTTTGAGAGTTATCACTTTGTTAACTCAAATGACCAACTGGAAAACTTGTTCACTAAATCCCTCAAGGGTTCTCATATTGATACATTTGCAACAAGCTCAATTCAAATATTGGCAACTAAGGAAGTAACAACTAGTTGTTTCAAGAAAAGCTTACACATTATGGAAGAAATGAGCTTATACCCTTGGAGTAGATCTATCTTCAACCAAATTGAGTTTTCTGAGAGCACCTCTAGTGCATTTGGATTTCCATTTGTCAATAGTGGACCAGACATGACACATAACCTAAACCATAAGAAATATAATATCAGGCATGAATAAAGATGAGAGTTTATATTTTTATTTTCATTTTTTCCATAACACAAGAAGAAAAGGATCCTCTAAATTATATGAAACAAAGTGAATGGCCCAATGAAACCATAATGAGAGGTTGTTTTCTCATTAATAGAAAAAATTCACTGTGCAGTTTTAAGAAACTGACATAATGAAACCATAATGAAAGAAACTGACAAAAAAGAAATATAATTCACTGTTTACCTTCTGAGAATTCCAATTTATTTGAAAAATGATAGAAGCAAGGTGGAATTTAAAATACATATATGGTGATTCTGTATATTGAAATACAAATGCAAAGATAATGAATTATTACTGAGGTACGAAAATGGATTAGGAGAGAATGAGAAAACTGTAAGAGGATGAAAGGATTTGACTATTGGTTTTGCTGAATTCTTTTGCTACTCTCTTGCTCATTTTGTGTTATCGAGCACAATTTCTTCCTCTGTAAAACCAGCTCTCAATCCTATCAACTTTTATCAATTTCAACCCTAAACGGCTCCTAATCTTGTCAAAATTTAAGGAGCAACAACAATGCAATCATGGATTTACATACTTAAATTTAGGAATTTCCGCCAGTCTAGTCTCATCTCTGTATAGTTCATTAAATTAGTTATGCTAAGATTTTGATATGTAAAAATTATTCACGAAACCTTTTGCTAAAGTTGATAAAAAAAATGAAAACCTTTTGCTAAAAGCTTCTTTTAGGAGAGTTGGTCACTGTCACTAACCAAGCTTATCTGAATAAGTGGTCAGAACTCTTCTAAAGAGAAGTTCAATTTCAATACAAGGTAGAACGGGCCTATGCATTAGCATTACTCGCACATCATGTCCCTAGGGCTATTAAGAGTGAATATGTGTTATGTAAAACCACTCATGAACTATACCTAATTGCTTACACTTTTAGTTGGTTATTATTAACAATACCCCGAAAATATTATGTTTCTATTAGTATCATGAAGGTAAAGGTAAATATACAAAACAAAGACCTAAAAGATATCATAAAGGCACTTCGGGCACCTGGTCTAGAGAAACTTCAAGCAAATAATAGGCTTCTTGAAAAGTAGAGTGGGAAAAGTCATCCCATGCTAGGGTCATTGTCAGAACGGAAACACTTTCCAGCTCATCCAACTCAATCTGCCATGACAAAATTTGCAGCCAGAAACGGAAGTAGCAAACAATATTATGGGCATGTTTTGAGGAAACTCCACTATAAGCATTCTAGAAGAGAAAAATTGTATTACTTTCTCCACAAGCCAAGACTAGTTTATACACGGGATAAAAATCAGATTTTGGAGAAGTTAGTCAGAAATAACTTCACAAATGAGCTCATGTATAAGCTAAAATTAGCTTGTGATGAGAAGCTTTCTTTCTTTTCCTTTTTTTTTTCTGAAAAGGCTTACGGAGAAGATTCTCCAAACAAAGCCTGTAACAACGAGGATATATTATAAAGAACTATTCAAAAGCAATTAAACAGTCGATTAACCTTTACCTGAGGGATGAAAAACCAAAAAGAACCTTCCCGGTGACTCACATTACCATCATCCAAATTAACATCCATGAAACCATATGCCACTACATTGGCGGAATCAGACGACACATATCTGCAGAAAGAAAAGTCCGTGATAGTCCTCGATTAGTTCATAATTCTAACCAAATAGAATAATGCAGTGAGTGAGTGAGTGAGTGAGTGGGAACATTAACAGAAAAAAACCTATTGACGAAAGTAGGACGGTCAGAGGTTGGAGGGAGAAAGGAAACGGCGGCACCGATGGCACAAACGCCGCGAGCTCCGTTGACGTAGAGCGACTTGGAATCGGCGTTGTCCTTGGAAAGGTAAAGGAGAGGGAAGACGGAGGAGGAGAGGGGTTGAGAGCAGAAGAGAGCGAAGGCCTTGGAAGCGGGAGGAACGGCGACCTGAAATCGGAGGAATCCAGTAGAGGAAGAAGGCTTCTGCAACTTCACCGTGTGGAGAGCGGCCTTCAATTTCTCGAGTCCTTCCTCCAATGTCAGCGCCGGAGATAGCGTCCGCGTCACGCACTGCTCGAAGCGCACTTCCTTCTCCAAAACGTCGCCGTTTAGCGGCACCGGTCCATCAAACCTCACTCCGGAGACTCCGGTAACCGGAGTCTTGGCGGCGTTCGACGCTTTGGCAGTTCGCATTCCGATTCCGAAATCGTTGGCAGCAGCATCAACCATAAACATTTGATTATTGCAGAGGCTCCATCTTCCTAACGGCGACACCGCCAAAATCATGGATAACGGATAAGAAACTCAGCTCACTCTCACTTTCACTCTCTATCCGTTATTTTCCGAGTAGCACGGTCTCTTCATATGCGCCACATAAATTTCACGTGATTGGTAAGAACCATAAAAAACAAAAAAACAAAAAAAAAAACAACGATATAGGTTTAATAAGTTGTTTAAGTAGTTTTGTTTTTGTATTTAAATATTTTAGCATAAGAAATATAAAACATTTAATGTATAAAATATTCATATTAGACATTTAAGGTTAATTATGTTATGCCATGTAACATAAAAAGTGCCTTTGTACGTCAACCTAACTTACAACAAAAATTAATGGGTATCAGGTAAGGGTGATCTTACTGAACGAGATTTACATGTGCCAAACGTACAATTAGATTGGGCAGTGTATAATCTGATGAAATCTGGATGGTTTTCTTTAAATTAGTTGGTTTTGGCATAAAATCAAAAATTGAAATGCAAAGAAACACCAATATAGATATACATATAATACAATTCAAACATTTATACTAGAAGTTCGATAAAAAAAAGTTTAATCTAACCAAGCGAAAATAAAGTTAATTATATTATGTATGTTGGAGAATAAAGGTTCTTCATTATTCTTTTATTTATTTGTGAGATATCATTTTGATACAATAGAAATTAATTATTGAAGACTTTAAATATTTCATTTATATTATTATATAATAATTATAAAAGTAAAATATACTTATAAAATATTAAAATATGTTATCATTGTAGAGTTAATAATACTAGCACAAATAATGATTATTATATAATATATAATATAGTAAATAAAATAATTATTGTATGTATTAAAAGTTGTCTAATACATGAATTGCAAAAACTTTGTTATACTTCTTACACTTAAAATATTTGTATCAGTCATGATTGGAGTAAAAGTCAGAATATATTTATATTTTTCCAATATAATAAAAATGTTAAAACATAATGGAAATGTTAAAGTTATTGTTGAAATAAGTTTTTCATTTCAGGCTAGGTTTTCTTAAAACTAATAAAATCACACTATTATATATTTTTTAAATATAGTTACAAGTAATTGCTAACCGGACTAACCCGTCAATGTATGGATCCAAGCAAATATATTTTTGTGAGTCACTCATCTATATGTTGCAAGTATTGTTAGATCTAGACCTTTGTGCTTTTAGATTTTTGAATAGATTGAGGCTCAATATATATATATATATATATATATATATATATATACACTTTGTT
>Ga0209700_105397_pt1 | contig 21592 bp, 8 predicted proteins | sample SiratroredBW_FD_187528 | JGI IMG/M metagenome (GOLD analysis project Ga0209700, IMG submission 187528) | Root nodule microbial communities of legume samples collected from California, USA - Siratro red BW (SPAdes) (version 2) | ecosystem: Host-associated > Plants > Roots > Nodule | place: USA... | reverse complement strand
CGGTGTAGACTCGGATCAGTTCATGACCCGCATAACTCGCGGATATTCTTGTTTATTGTAATGATCCCATTATTTTTATATAAATATATATTATTTTTGTCTTAAACTATGCATACTTTTTTTTTTAAACATAAATAAATAATACTCTAAAAGATACTGTACATGTTTTTCTCGCTTAACCCTATTTATATAATTTAAGAACATTTTTATATTGTTTCTTTGAATTTTCTTTTGGAAACTCGCGTATCAATATGTACCTTATTTTTCAGGTGTTAGATTAAAATTCATTTCTTAAATTAGTATTACTGTAACTTATTGTGTTATTTATATATAGAGTTGAATAATATTACATTCTTTTAAAATATAATCAAATTACATTATATAAATAACTATTTAAATAAATGTAAATTTCACCTGTACATAATTTAATTAGGCTTAGATTAAGGAGGAATTATTCAAATTTTGAAAATAAGATCTTAATTTACCACTTAGTTTACATCAAATGTTTTAGGACACTCAATTTTGTTCTTTCTTATGTTTAACAGAATGATCTATTTAAATAAATACAAAAAATAATTATTTATATATTTTTATTATATTAAAATTTTGTAATATATTAAAATTATAATTTTTTTGTATAAATTATTATACACGTTGACTTACATAAAAAAGTTAAACTTAAAAAAGTATTAAAGAATATATTTACGCTTCATTTAAAGATTTTATTGTAAAATAAATTTTAAAAAATTGTCGGTTTATACTATTTTTTTTTTGTTATTTACATTATTGCATATATAATTTAACTATTAATTAACATATTTAGACTAATAAAACAACAATTCTACGAATTCTAGAGATTTTATAACAATAATTTTTTAAATAGGCTTATGTACGAAGTCAAACTTTTATGCAACCCAGGTTAAGTATTGAAAAAGCCTATGAAATAAACTGGTTTTCCGACATTATTTTTTAATGAAAACGAATTTGAGGACTTATCCAAATGCAACTTGTTTTAATATCTTTTTGTCATTTTTTTTTATTTTTTGGAAGGACTCCTGAATCCGCAATCAACATTTATCATTTAGATAAGTAAATTTATATTTAAAATTTAAGTTAAAAATACAATTTGATATACCGATTTCCTTTTTATTAACATGTATCTCGTTTAATATTCATTACATATTAAAGGTTTAATAAAAATTTTAATGTTTTAAATAAATTATAATTACTAAATATTTGATAATTCATTTATATTATCGAACATATATATATATATATATATATATATATATATATATATATATATATATATATATATATATATATATATATAAATAACTAGTGACCTATCACTACTGAACATGTGACACTTAGGATTACTAGGCTTAGTGATGCCTGGGTCACAGACCCATATTCTGGAGATCTATTTACAACCTTATAAATAGGAGAGGTATCCTTACAAAGAAAGTAATGAAACTCTTATCCTCAACTCCTTAATATTATTTGGACTGAGCACTGACCTGATCGTTAGAATAATTGTAAGAGCACCTATCGGGATCAAAACTCGTAAGATCAGATACTAGAAGACTTGGATCAATCAAGAGCCAGTAGACCAACTGACAAAAGACCAGTGGTTATATGACATTTTGGCGTCCATTGTTGGGTCAAGTTCAAGCCAGTTTGACAACATGGTGACAACAAGGAATATGCGAGATAGTCAACAGGAGGGTGTCCACAATCAGGTAGACACGATAACTTTGATGTTGGAACTGCAGAAAGAGATGGAAACTCTAAAAAAGAAGAGTAATGAAGAATTGAATGTGTTGAGGGAAGAAAACGCAAAGTTGAGGCGGAAGATAAAAACAACCGAGAAGGTTGGAACTGAGAAAAAGGATCCCTCACACTCAAATGAACATACTTGAAAAAGCTCGCAAATGTCAAGACTGAATGCATCTACACATAAGTATGAAACGTGTTCTCGTCAACACCCATTCACCGAGGATATCATGGAAACGAAGCTTTCGGCCAATTGGAAAGGGGCCACTTTAGACCGTTACGATGGGTCAACTGACCCAGACGAACACATTGACGTGTATGTCATACAAATAAGATTATACATGTCTGATGATGCTATCTTTTGCACAGTATTCCCGACTTCATTGAATAGGACGACTCTTAATTGATTCACACAATTGTCGGCCAACTCCATTGATTACTTCGACACACTAGTGGCAACAGTTTGCTACTGACGGACCTCGTCATCTAAGCCCTATCACCTTGGTTAACTTACACTAGGGAAAGTGAGAGCCGCTTAGGGCGTTCATGGAAAGATTTGGCAAGGTCGAGCTTAACATCCAAAATCTGAACTCGGAAATGGCCATGCACCATATGGTCACCTCTTTGCGATCAGGGCCTTTCTCGAAAAATCTCTACAAGAAGTCTGCTATGAACATGTATGAACTTTGTCAAAGGACGACAAAGTTCATGCAACTAGAAGAGCTGAAGGAGTTTCGTAACTAAGTAAAAGTCGAGGAGAATTTTCCTCACAAAAGTGATAAGGACGGTGGCCGGGTGAACCGTCCAAAACAAAGGGATGGACAAAGGGTTCCCAAATTTGTAAAGTACACTCCCTCAAACGCCAACTAAGCACGTATCTTGGAGGAAGCCATAAGCACTGATATCATATTGACCCTTCAAAAATCCTATCCCCGCCACATGCATATCGAAGCAAACATTATCGTTACCACCACAGTGGCAATACTTCAGAAGAATGTTTAACACTAAAAGACAAGATTGAAGAGCTTGTCCAAGCAGGACATCTATAAAAATATATCTTGCGAGGTGACAAATCCCAACGTCTATAGAGAAGGCTAACAGGTCGAAGACAACAGACGAAAGGAGATGCGCACTCCTCCGTCAAGATGAGAAGGTGGTAGTCCACGCAGGGCTAACTCTTCCTTGCTTGGAGTGATTAACATCATCTCAAGTGGATTTGGGGGGCAGACCCTCTTATTCCGCCTGAAAAAGACATTTACGAGCAATTCCATCTGTTAATTCGATCAGGTGTCACAAAAGGAGCATGCTCGCTATAACGTTTACAGATGAAGACTTAAAAGACATAGACCCATAAAAAGACGACCCTATGGTGATAAATGTGGAAGTGACGAATTTTGCAGTCATGAAGATGCTGATAGACCAAGGAAGCTCGATTAATATTTTGTATTGAAAAACATTTAAAATGCTGGGGGGTTGGAGGAAGAAGTGATAGTTCCCTTGGAAGAAAAAATCATCAGTTTCTCGGGTGAAATGGTGAATACCAAGAGATATGTTGATCCGTAGACGAAATTCAACGAAGGAAAAAATAATTACAAAATGATTAAAGTGATGTATTTAATAGTGGACGCCTGCACATCATACAATGTCTTATTAAGAAGACCCTCTTTGAATAAGTTGGGAGCCATAATGTCCACCCCACACCTCGCTATGAAGTTCCCGTTCGAGAAAAGAGGTGTAGTCACCATCCATGTTGACTAGAAAATAACTTGAGAGTGTTATGTGGCGAGCTTAAAATTGAACCCAACGGAAGACCTTCCAAAGAGGCACCAAAGAGAAGGTTGAATGATTGTCATGGCGGACTTGGACCCCGTGCTGAGGATGAAGTGTGCATAGAACCGCAAGATAACATGATGGAATGGAAACTTGGCTAGGAAGGAAAAAAATACTCGACTAGGCGCTAACTTGTTGGTAGAAAGTAAGGGTGAAATAGTTGTGCTCCTAGATGATAATCCAGACCTATTCGCATGGACGACCGAAGACATGTCGGGTGTAGACCCATATGTTATGTGCCACAAGCTCTCAATATACAAAGAAGCTAAGTCAGTTTCTCAAAAGAAACGATAGCTTAGGGAAGAGAGGAGATCGACAGCTAGAGATGAAGTACAAAAATTGCTAAAGACAGGCTTTATACGGGAAGTGCAATACACTACCTGGTTGGCCAATGTAGTCCTAGTCAAGAAAAGCAACAACACCTGGCGTATGTGCACAGACTACACCGACCTTAACAATATGTATCCATTATCGAGCATTTATTGGTTGGTAGACGGTGCATCTGAACACTAGTACTTAAGCCTTCTCGATGCATTCAGTGGCTAAAACCAAATCCCAATGTAGGAAAGGGACGTGGGAAAGACAACATTCATCACCGAGTCGTTCAATTACTGTTACTAAGTGATGTCGTTTAACTTAAAAAATGCGAGAGTGACGTACCAAAGGTTGATGGACAGAGTATTCAGAGAAGAGAAAGGAAGAAATATGGAGGTATATGTTGACGACATAATCGTCAAGTCGAAGATGTTTAAATAACACTTGGCCGAAGTATTCTCCCAACTTAAAAGATACGATATCAAGTTAAACCCAACCAAATGTGTCTTTGGAGTAGATGGTGGAAAGTTCTTAGGCTTTATGCTTTCCCACCAGGAAATAGAGATCAACCCGAACAAATGCGTAACTATCGTGATTATGAGGAGCCCACAAAATTTAAAAGAAGTTTAGAAGTTACTGGGACTGCTGACGTCGTTGTCTCGTTTCTTGCCGAGATTAACAGAAAAGATTCGCCCAATCCTAAAATTGCTGAAAAAAACCGACCATTTCAAATGGATGGCTAGTGTGAGAAGGCGTTTAAGGAGATCAAATTGGTCATGTCGCTCACTCCCATGTACTGACGATTGCCAACTATGGTGGTCGGCCAGAGTTCATCATATCCTCTAGACCACTAATTATGATAGTCGACTATAATTCACTACACTTCTCAAGAGACTGATTTTCGGATAGTTTCTCATGCAAAACTAGTGACCCATCACCATTGGACATATGACACCTATAAGGACTAGTAGGTCCACTGACGCTTGGGCCCAGGCCCATATTCTAGAAGCCCATTTATAACCATAGAAGAAAGATAATGAAACTCTGATCCTCAACTTGTTGAGATTACTCAGACCAAGCACTGATTTGATTGTCGGAATACTTACACGAATCTCTCGTGAAACCGAAACTAAGACTTGAATCAATCAAAAACCAAGAGACTAACTAACCAAAAAGCAACGGTTAACCCAATGGTGTAATAACAAGTTATATGTTGATAAATAAGTTATGATAATATAATATATAATACGTTAAAATGTAATTAGACATACAACATTTAATGTATTTATTTAGTTCAACTACTATTTTCTCTTCTCATTTTTTAAAATATTTAAAAAAAAATCGTTTACTTAGAATAAAATTTATTAACAGAATCGAGTAAAAAATTCATTCACTAAATAAATAATATTACACAAAAAAAATTATGTGACAACGGAAACAAAATAAAATTTATGTTATTTATTATTTTTTTTACAGAAATAGTAACATTCAATTGAAAAAAAAGAGAGTAAAGTCCTGCATACACATTTAAAAAATATATAAAAAGAAAGTTAGACAAAGATAACTTGAAAGTCATGCTAGTATAACACTGTTTCTTCAGTACAAAATCATATTTTGGAGTACGATACAGTTTTTATCCATTTTGATAATTTTGTCAAGAAATTGTATCTCGTTGATAAAATTTCGTATTCAGTTTGTTTAGATTATTTGTTGAAAAATTTCAAGATTTCCTTATAATAAAATCTGCAGAATAGATTTGTAATGCCCTCCAACATGTACAAAGTATTACAATCATGTAATACTAACTACTTATTTTTTCTTTAGGGTAGTTTCACCATTATAGTTCGTTGGAAAGCAGAATAGTCCTAAAGTAAAACATGTGTATTGCATTTCAAATCAGTATTTATACATGTTTATGGAGATAAACGATAATAATTTCTCAATTAAGATTGTTTATTTTATTTGTATAAAAAAATAATAATATTATATGTTCTGTTATTGATTTTGAATAAAAAGATATTACTATCAAAAACTCAATGAAAACTTAAATTAATATATCATTTATCTATAGATATATAAATCTAAATACCTCTGGAATGAATTTCTTAATAAATACACTTCCTTTGTTAAATTACTCTATTTTAGTTTTAAGAAATTCAAATATTTAATTTTACTTATATTTTATCTCTTTTATTTAGATTAAATTTAACTATAACTATTTTAATTATTTTAAATATAAAACTTATAAAAATGCATGTAGATTTTAAATTAAAAAGAATAATCACAAAATTATGTATCCAAGTAAATTAATTTCACTTATATTTACATTCCCTCTACCAACATTTAAAGATTAGTGAAGAACATAAAGGAGGGATGTACAAAGGTTGTTTGCTTATTTATGGTAATAATAACTTAATTTAAGAGGCAGTAATCAAGACCTTATGATATGATTTATTTAATGATTTTTGTAAAGTCTACACTAACTTAAAGTAATTGTATAAGAAAATAGTAAAATATGTTTGTTTTTATAATTCATAGTTACTTGTAATATGGTATATTTTTTATTTTCTTTTATAATATAAAAGGAAAACTGATAACAAATTACACATTATACCTTTTGTTAGAACAGGAATCCATTAAAAAAATTTTAAACTAATGTTTATTTAATTTCAAATTTTGTATTTTCAAATTAATTTTTTATTATTTTAAAACTTTTTTTTTATTTTAATGCATGCATTATCAAATTTAAATAATTGAAATAATTTTAAAATATGTGAAAAAAATGAAACAATATTTGTGAATACTTTATTCAATTTTAGATTTTATTTAAATACATTAAAATAAATGTTTTAAATAAATATTTAAAAATAAAAAGAAGTATTTAAATTTTAAATCAATTTATGCTTAAATTTAATTTTAAGATATATAAATAATTTTGGATTATCTGTCTAAAATATTGAATATTGATCTTTGTGAAAGTAATGCTAGATTTTCAATCCTATTATTTCTTACTCAAAGAGAGATTCCATACTTTATCACTGCTCCTTTCGTTTTTTATTTTTTAGATAATATTATATATGAGGATTTTAAAGATAAAGATAAAATTTTATTAGTTTAGAAAGACTATAATATTTTAAATTTTTAATTTGAACATATTATATATATATAAATTTAGCCTAAGTTACGAGTTTATTTTTTAACAAAAAGTTGTAAAAGTAAGAAAATTAGTTATATCAGAATGATATGAAATTAACACGATAAAATAAATTTATTATAAAAAAATGAATTTATTACGATAAAATAAATTTATTACAATAAAACAGATTTATCACGGTAAAAAAGTTTATCACGATACAATAAATTTATCACGATAAAATAAACATATCACAATAAAATAAATTTATCTGTTTATCTATTTATCTACTGTTTACTTCTGATTCCATTCATAATTTTAGAAATGATTGCTATACAACCTGATTTTTTTTGTTATTAAAGACAGTCTAATTATTTATTTGTTTTTTCTTTAAAAAATCATCTATTTTATCTTTATAGTTTTGATTTTCTTTTATCATTATATGTGAACAAACACTCTATGAAACAACTACAATGTTAATGTACGTTTATCTTACATTGACGTAGGGATATAGGAATTTAAATATTGTTATGTTTCTTAACAAGTTACATAAATTAATAAAAATATTAACTTTATAATTTTTAATATGTTTATGATTTTAACATTTTTTACAAAGAAATTCACACATAATATCTATTTTACACTAAAGTATGATTCGTTTTTCTATTCCTGAAGTAACTTATCTTTTATATCATAGGTATCATTTAAGAATTAATATAATTTTAATTTTATTATAAAAAACCAAAAATTTAAAAGAATCTAAAATACAAAGAAAAAGCGTAAAAAAAAAAAAAAAAAGAAAAAAAATTGTGCTTATAAATAAAACGGTGGTGAAGGTTCAGGCAGAGAACCGCTGTAACCCAACCCTGTATTTGGCGCCGCGGCCACATTCACTGTGGAGAGAGACCCAAAACACCAGAACGACATCCTCTGATCTGTTTCTCCTCAGATTTTGCAGCAATGGGCAAGAAAAAGTTAATGCCTTTCCTCTTCTTCTTTCTTCCTCTTCCCAATTGTTTTTTTAATTTCAGTTTCTAATCACTGTTCTCACACGTGCAGGTCTGATTCAAAGTCCGACCACAGCTTTGAGAAGAAGCTCAAGTTCTATTCCAGTATGTTCCCGGATTAATTTCTGAATGCTTTTTCTACTTTTATTTTTAAAATTCATCAAAAAAAACTATTTAATAAGTTTATTGAGAAAATTAAATAAAATATTGGGTATTGTTATATCTGTTTTATTTGCGCGTGTTTGCTTGTGAAGTTTTGTTTTGGTTGGTGGCTTGGTGCATGTTGGGTGTCAATTTCTACTCTAAATTTCAACCCTTTCTGATCAAATCCCTTTTGTTTTTGCAGAGGTGAAAGAAGCTGTTACCTCCTTGAGTGCCCAAAAGTCTATTTCCAAGGTGAGAATTTTGTTTCAACTCTATTATCACTGGTCTCAAGTTGGATTGCTTGAGCTGTGGAAGGAGTTCAATTGCTTTGTTATAGGTTTTAATTTAATGGCTAAATAAGTGTATTGTGCTGTACAGATAACTGGGCATTCTGTCCTTGTCCTCTCTCTCACACTCATAATAAAGCAATATTCAGAGGATATCAAAAGATTGATCGGTGTGTAATTAACACCCATATGATTTGACTAGAAGTCATAGAACTCAGAACATTGAGAGGAGTTCAATATGTGATTAAAATAAAAAATATGAAACAGGAGGGAACTATATGTATTGCTAAGAGTGTAATGGAAACCAACTGACTAATCTCAACTAATATAACTAAGAATGAGTAACATGAGTTTTTTAGTTTCAGATTTTAAAAAAGCATTTGTACTCTTTGAAAGTATGTGGTGATAATGTTGTTTTACAAGGAACTGATACCTGATTTACATTGCTTTACAAGGGTTTCTTTGTATTTGATACTCATAGAATTTTATAATAGAATATCATTTTCTATTTCATACTTCCATGTTCCAAGGTAACGTCTCTTATGGAACTATCTTTTGTGAACTATCTTGAGCTTGTGATTTATCTCTTATGAATTTTACTATTTTTCTTGAGTATGTCCTGAAGATATGATTGGTGTGCTGTTGTAATGACTGAATCATGTTCTTTAAGAGATACATGCTCCTACAGTTTTATCAATTTTATGAATGTTGTTGATTTTCTGAAATGTTGTTGTCTTCTATCAGAAAAAGAACAAACAACAAAGGCGGCAGAATAAATTGAAGGCATATAACCTATCTTCACTTTTAGAGTCCCTTCCTGAGGTGAAGGCATCAAAGAAACCAAGTCGTGAGAATGACTCCAAACTTAATTGCAAATCAAGGCAGACGTTAGTGTGAGTGTTTCTCATCATTATATTGCATTGCTAACTTCTCATTTGATAAGTATCACTGTATTTGTAACCTATTGTCCTTGCTCATTAGGTTGAAGGAAAGAGATCGAGTTTCCGCTGTTCTCAAGGATCCTAACTTTCAAGCAGATCCCCTGTTCGCCATTCAGCAATACTTACAGAACACACAACCAGTTGTAGAGGAACAGCCCAAGAAAAAAGTGAACAAAAATGGATCCAAGAAGAAAAAGAAATCAAAGGCTTCAACTGGACTACAATCTATGTAAATTTAGTCTTTATGTGGCTGCTATAATGATCTGTTTTTTTAAGGTCTTTCCATAATTATATTACTTATGGAAAACATTAGTTGCTCGAATTATGAATGCAAAATCAATGGCTATTGTAATTAGTCTCTATTTTGAAATTAGTGTTGGGTTTTATCTGAGAGAGATCGGGGAGATTTAGGACGTATAAGTCATGAGCAAACCTAGGAACCGGATAAGTCATGAGCAAACCTAGAAACTATCACACCACCTTTAACTTAATAGGTTTGTAAGTTTTTTCTTTTTATATGTTGCTTTTCTTGCATATTTTTATCTAATGGAAGACTCTAACTTACATTTGACTCGAACAAATTCCCTTTCGACTATGAGTTTCTTTCCACATTGATGATACTTTTGGTTGAACAAACTTTCCACAATTATGATACTTTTGGTTGAACGAAAAAACTTTCCACAATTGTGATACTTTTGGTTGAACGATAACATTCTTTCCACATTTGTGATACTTTTGGTTGAACGAAAACATTCTTCACCCAGTGTATATCAACACTCATCCAAGTAGGTAACTAAGACCAACAACTCTGATATCGAGTCGGTTACTAAGACCAACAACTCTGATACTATTTTGTTGATTTTTTTAACATAACAGTTATTTAAAATAAAACAACATAAAAGTTTAATATATTAATACTATTTTGTTGATTTTTTTAACATAACAGTTATTTAAAATAAAACAACATAAAAGTTTAATATATTATGCTTGTTAATTAGTTTCAATAGTTATATTTTCAACTCTCTTCCTTACTTTTGGAACTACAAATTGCAAGCTTTTTCTCATTTATTTAAATTTAGCTTTTGGGAGTGATTTGGTTTGGAGCTTTTTTCTCAAGTATTTAAATTTAGCTTTTGGGAGTGATTTGGTTTGGAGCTTGGATGTCCACAAAAAAATGTGTACTATCTTCTTAGATGCATAGGTAAATTTGTCTTGATTTTTCTGATTCAAAGAGTTTGATTCACTGTAGCAATAATAATTACATATTATGCTTCTGCAGTTGATTATGCTTCTGCAGTTGATTGGATTATAACATCTTGCTTCTTAGAGTACAAAGAAAAAACTCCAAATTAAGAGAATGAGAGGCATCGATTTGTAAACATTGTCTTTTTGTTCTTTAACTTTAAATCTCTCTGGTTGTTTTACAAATATTCCCTACTACAAATAACCATTTAAAAATGTAGATTTTACATTTAGATGGTACATCTTTTGTAAACAGACAAGTAACATTGCGCAATAGAGTAATTGTTTATAAAAAATTTATCCCCAACACTAGAGCATATATTTTTGAGTATGCTTCCTATTTGTTTATTAAACCATTTTTATTAGTTTAGATCTATAAACCCATTTAAATTTTATAGTTTATTTTTTTAAGGGCTTTCCACCATCTCCCATGTATATTTTTTTAATCATTTTGAGTTTTTCCTGCATAGCTTTAACCCACCTTTTATCCTTCATAACTTTCTTAAATTTTTGAAGTTCTAAGATAGTCGCATTGCACCTTAAAGATCTTATACTTCTGACATGATATTTTTCTAAGTTATCATCGTCGTCATCATGCAGGAACTTTGAGATTTTTAGTGGTTGTTTCTGTATTATTTCTTTCCAATTCTATTGTTAATTTTTCATGAATTTCATGTCTCTACTTACAATAATTTTAACATTACTTGGTTAAATATTTTTATAAATGTTGTATCCAATGAAACTTCCAAGTTCACTATACTTGTCAAGTTTGTCCCTTTTGCTAACAATGCTAACAAAAGAGAAATAACACAACCAAAAATCCTCAAATTTTTGAAGTATGATTTATACCTAAACTAGTCTTTAAATAAAGTTTTTCTTTTTGTTCAAAATGTTGGTTCACAACCTATTTAAGAAAAATACAACAATATTTGTAGGGTCTATTCGTAGTTTCATTAGCAAATCTTTCTCATGTATCATATACCTTGTCATCTCCATAATACTTTTATTTATTTTTCTCACACAATTTGTTGTGGAGTGTAATACACGTTAAGTTAATGTTCACTGTCTCTTCTTCACAAAATTTATCAAAAACATTATTTGTGTATTCTTTTCCATGTTCAGACCTTATTATTCAACTTACAACCACTTTGATTTTCCATCAATGTTTTATGTTTCTCGAAAATGATAGCAACTTCAGTTTTGGATTTAAAAAAATAAATCCAACAATATCTTACATAAACCTCTTCCTCTTGTCTACATTATTGAAAAAAGACAAGAGAAAATATTGATGGAATTTAGATGTCAAGTGCAGATAATGTTATGATCTAGAACATGTAAAATAAATACCTAAGTCTAAATCAGAAGAGGCAAAGGTGTGACAGTGGAGGAATAAGAAGACAAGCAACTTTTCATTGTAACATGTTTTGTTACAATCAACCGTTTTAATGACTCATGGTTAATAAACAACAACAACACAAATCATCTTGACCAATCATGAAAAGCTTTTTAAAGTGTTTGAGAAAACCAATATTTCCAATGTAAAAATTGGCTATGGTGATTTCTTCTTTGCCAAGGGGAAATGGACAATTGCCATTGAGAGCTTAAGACGTCTGAAGTATACCTTTAACACTATTTATTGGGTTTCTTTTTGAGAAGAAATACCAGATAGATTTGACACATATAAGTCATAAGCAAATCCATATAAAAAACTATGATATCACTTTCAATCTATAATATTAAAATAATGGGTTTCCGAATGTTTTTCCTTGTATGTTAAGTTGTTTTGAAATTGGAACTGTGATTATAGTTCGGTAACTGATGCATCTAATGTTTCAAATTCATTTTTGGGCACCACTTTGACTATTGATGATTTTAAAAGTTGTTCAGAAAAGTATTTTCTTCCTGGTATTAGATGATGTCTGTTTAAAATTACGAAGGCTATCTGTGGGTGGGAGTTAATCGTGTGCGTAATTGTGGTTAATATGTGTTAAAGGAAATATGAGAAGAATCATGTCAGGCTTCCTTGTTGGAAATGTTGTTCAATAGCCAATCAATTCAAGACCTGGACACAGACAATGGTGGAGATAGGTTATATGGTAATAAAATGAAGCCAACCCTTATTGAAACTCATACCATTTGGAAGGTCCTGCTACACCAGGATGGTAATTAACAAATAAAGTTTGTATTGGATGAATGCAAGGCAACATGGAAAGTTGAGGCCATACTATAATTTAAGGCGTAGTTACTTGTGACTTTTCAGGCTTCAATGCCAGTTAATTTTTTCATCAAATAATACAGAAAAGAACGATAAAATTTTATCTCCGACAAACACGAAATCTCTAAGCTTCAGAATTTACAACAAGCACAAGAGTCTAAATATGTGATCAATTCTTTGAGGCTGACTGGAAGATAAAAATTGCTGTCAAGACACCCACAAGTGCTGTTACTGCGAGGGCAACTGTAGGCAGGGGAGTTGCTAGTCCAAAGTTCTGCAAAATCAAAGTACAAAAATACCTTTATTCTCTTGCATTAATATAGAATGGGAGGCAGAAATAGGAGTGAGGGGTATTGGAGCTGCGTAAACTCATTTAGAGTTTCAGTGAGTTACATTCATTTTGAAGCTCAAAACTCTAAATAATTCTATGTCGTTTAAGATTCATCAGAAATGCAAGTGAACTTACATCCATGATTGTGAGCTTAATAGTTTAAAACATTATGAACTGTTGACAACATTAGATTATTAATTTATTACCATACACATCAGCTGAATTTACAGGATGTCATAAACACAATATATGGAGAGAAAAAGAGAGAAAAATAAGCATATTAGAGTTAGAACATCAAAGTAAACTTTTGACAGGTGTGGAGGTTATAAAAAGGGTTATGCATTTGATGAAAATGATAAATTGGATTATGTTATGGCTCAAAGATGTAGACTAGTGCTTCCCTCTAAGTCATGCCTGAAGTAATAATCCAGTAGTTACTACATACTGTATACTGTATCATACCTCTAGGAGTCCCTTCCCAGTGGCAATTTCAACAGTGATGGCTACTGCAAAGCCAACCATGGCTAGCCGGCCTAGCCACACATCCAAACTGTTCCCTTGCTGGGTGCTTTGCTCACATCTTATCGAAACAGGCATTGCTTTGCATGTTGGTTTCCCTCCATGATTTCTTCGAATCACTAGAGGCAAGTCAAACAATACTTAGCCGTGTAATAGGCAACTTATTTTATTTCAAAATTACTTTAGTTTCATTCTCCCCCAAAACCCGTAAAAGGAAGAAAAAAACACCATCTGCCTCATAAACACATGGATCAAACTACCAATCGAAGCTTCCAGTTTTAAAAAGTTTCAGATAGCATTTGTGCATTATCATTACTATCTTTCACAGTTGCTTCAAATTAGCTAGTTCACAGGCTCAACTAATGCAGTCTTCAACATATAAAAAATACCAGATTTCGCAGTAGAACTCACTCTGGCTAAAATTAAGTCTAGGATCCAAAAGAAGTGCTAAGTATTAACAGAGGAAACAGTGGCCAATAGTTATCCTCCTACAGCAAAATTTATGAGCATGTTTTCGTTCAAATCGAAGCCCGCATAATATGCAATTCTAAGATAGACTACCCCACAAAGTGTTATCACAAGTTCTACTTTATCTCCAATCCCAACTAATTGATGCAAAAAAAAAATAAAATCCTTTGGTTGGAATAACATCTTAAAGGAAAGAAGGAAGAAGCAAAGATCACCAAGTTGCCGGAACATTCAATTTTGAAGTCAAGGGTAGTAATTATTGTGAAGGGATTCCAGTGACACTGGCATAATTGAATGCAGTTTTCACATTATAAAGTAGGCAAATATGATAAAGAGAAACCACCGGAAGTAGAACACTTACACAGTGGGGAACCAGCGATGAATGATGCTCGACTTGGAATCAAATTTCTTTGAGGAAAGTGAGCGGTGGGAGGGTATTTTGGTGCAGTGAAAACACATCTATCTGCAACACATTTCAAATGAGTTAGAAATTGTATCTGAAACTGTTTCTGATTAAAGGAAAGAGTGATACTAGAGGATTACCACGAACAGAGAGAGAAAGAGAAGCAGAGGGTTGAACAAGTGCCATGGTGGTGAATTGCAACTATCTCGAGTGTGCGGTGCCTACGAATTTCACAGAGTTTAATGTTTATCTCTTGTTTTTGTTGATGCTGTGTCAGTGGCTCCTACTTGTTCCACATCATAACCATTCATTTACACTCCTTTAAGTCCCACGTGGCCTCTTTAATGATTTTCTTTTTCTTGTTGACACAGAGAAATCAACTAGTAAGTATTTTCTTTGTTATATATATAATTTGTTTTTTATTTACACATTTTCTTACTATTTTAATTTTATAATTTTTATATTTTTGAATGGTTTTTAATTTTAAAATATAATTAAATTTATTAATTTATGACTTATAAAATAATTAGTCATAATAAATAATAATTATCTACATAAAAAATTAGGAATGTTTCCATTATGCAATTATAGTATATAAAATTATTAAAATATTATTTTTATGTAGATATTTTTTAGAAATTCAATATAATTTTTAATAATATTTTATTATTTTAATAATTATACTTTTATCAAGCTAAAAAAGTGTATTAATAATTGTTTCCTAAAAGAAATTATATAATTTTAATTAAAGAGTTGAAAAGTGTAAATAAACTTTTAGATTGTAAATTATATTTATAAACTCACTTTCTTAGTGATATATTGTTTCTTTGAGTAAAATTAGAGTTTTGATTCTTTTAAGTGGTGCTATTGATTTGAATATGGAAAATACTTAATATAAAAAAGGAGATAAACCTTTTTTTATGAAAGGTTAGTTATTAACAATACTTTACATCAATACAACCTTTGTAAACATAAAAATTGTATTTTTAAAATTTAAAATTCATATCTGGCATTACCACCGAACAATTGTAACTTACATAGAACATGTCAAAATCATGGTTCTTAGATTAAAAAAAGGTTACAATTACAAATCAGTTGGAGTCAAAACAAAACATAATTAGATAATAATGTTATTTTTGGTACTCATGAAATTTCATTGACCCACCACCCTGTTGCCTTGTCATCTCATTTTTCGAGCAAGAACACCCATTTGGTTGTGTTGCTCCAATGGCGACTTTTTCAATTGCGACACACTTGTCCATGTTCCAGCATTTGCGTAACTCTAAACTTCCAATTCATGGTCTGTGCACTGTAGAATCTTCACCCTTCTTTGGCTCCTCATCTGTCAGAACCAGATTCACGGGTACAATTCCCACGTTGCTTCGTCACAATGTATTGGCACGTGCTGAAGATAAGGCCAGAGACCCTACGTCTTCTTCGTTTCAGCAGCTTCAACAAAGTTCACAGTCACAGGTTCAGGTTCTCTTCTGTCTGACCCATTAACCAAGTTCTAGCAATACCCTTTTAGTCACTATGTTTTTCTCGTTTACGATATTGGATATTTGATGCTGGGGTGAATAATCTGGGTTAAGGGCGCTTCACTTTTTCATGAAAGATCGAAATTTGCAGTAGATTGATTGAGTATTCGATTCCAACAGTCTTTATTTGGAATTAGTTTCTTTCATGTGACCATTTTTTTTATCAAGGAGATAACTTCACCGCTGTAATGTTTAATGGATTGATCAATTCTTTCAAAAAGTAAAAATGAAAATGGTGGTGGGTGAACTTTGAAGAGAAACTAAAAGCAAAATCAAATGGTTAATTTTGTTGATTCAGTCAGTTAACATGTGCATCTGGAAAGAGTGCACATTAGTTCTGGTACAAGGTTAGAGAAACTGCTTCTTATATGTTAATAATGCTCACACTTCTCTTCACTTTAAAAACGGTATCAGAACTTGACACCGGAATCTGGAAGTTGTGATCCCCTCTGTTCACTCGATGAAACAAGTTCGCAAGAGTTTGAAGAAAGCTACCAGCCTAAGACTGATTCGCTCAAAGCTGTAGCAATATTAGCAGCAGCTGCAACTGGGGCAGTGGCAATTAACCACTCTTGGGTGGCCAGCAATCAGGTTCATCGCTGTCCTCTGTTGGTCTATCCTGATATTTATGCTGCACATTTCACAATGAAGTGCACGCTTTTGGGAAAACGTTTCTAAATATGCATATTCTAATAGTTATTTGTTTTCTATGACATTGGACTGCAGGATCTTGCTATGGCTTTGCTATTTGTACTAGGATATGCAGGGATCATATTTGAAGAATCTCTAGCCTTCAATAAAAGTGGCGTGGGACTGTTGATGGCTGTAAGCTTATGGGTGATACGAAGTATTGGGGTAAATGTCCACATTTTTTTTTTTTGTTTTGACTTTTGAGTTAGTCTGGATTTAGTGTGTCGATTGTCATGCTTTTGAGATTTAGATCGCTGTTTGTTTGATCATGTCTAGGACACTGAACAGTGTGAATTCACTTTATGCATCTACTCCTGTATATGCTGTGTAAATCACAATTGAAAAAGAGATGCTCAAGTGTCTAGTACCATATACACTTTCTTCTTAGTGATTATTTAATGTTTATTTAGTCATCTTTGCAAGAGATAACGAGGCACAAATGTAGAAGCACAGTTTCAATGGTGAACTAAAGGATGCTATGTTTTCAAATGGCTTTTGAACCTAAATTGCTTTCTCATCTCATCCAGTATATTTTGATGCAAAAATAAGGAGTTGCTCTCCTCCCATCCGCTAACCTTAACAATAATTTTAAGCTACAATTAGGTAAATGGAAGCATTCTCCCTTTCCCCTTTAACTTTTCACATGTCAAAAAAGGGTCTAACTATGTTTATCCAAATACAACAGTCTCTGAAAAATTTATAACACTCAGATGGGCTTTCTTGACCTAAGGAATGTAAGTTGCTTTGATTCAAACTACATAATATATTGAAGTTTTCGTATGGGAATTGCATTTTTTTGGTAGCTGTTGATGCACATAATATGTCGTAGAAGTAATTTCCTGACCCTATAGTTGCTGTCTCCTTAGTGACAGTATCCCAGAATACAACTGACTTAACAAATGATAGTTTGTCCACTGATCTGTTAGCTATAGACACTTGTGACTTGATAAATATTTGTTGGCCTCAATTATATCCCCAATTTCCCTTCACTTGTTGAACTTCAATATGTCCAGTCACTGGTCTGTTTATATGTATATGTTTTGAAGTCGTTTTTATCTTCCTCTTTCTTTCTTTGTATTGGATTTTCCACTGCTATTTCCTATTTATATGTATGGATTGTATATAGGCTCCTTCAACTGATATAGCTGTTTCAGAGCTTACACACGCATCTGCGGAAGTCAGTGAAATAGTATTTTTCCTGCTTGGTGCAATGACTATTGTTGAGATTGTTGATTCTCATCAAGGATTTAAGCTGGTTACTGACAATATAACAACCCGAAATCCGCGCCTCCTCCTCTGGGTGGTAAGTGCTTTCACTACTTTGTGCTTGCATGGTGAACCCTACCAGAAAAGCTTCCTACATATTCTTTGCAAATTGAGAGTTCTTGGAGATTTGATTACGTTAGATTGAACATTATAGTTTGTGGTCAAATTTGGATGATACACACAGCAGGAAGGGGCTCAGATTCAAGAGCTCCTTTTCACAGAAAGAGGTTTTACCAATTAAGCTGCACAATAACAACAACTTTTCAAATTTTGATTCTTATAGATGTTGGCATTTTAAAAGAATAAAAGACATCACAACAAAAAAGATTGCGAGAGGCTTGGTGCAAGTTTGCTGCTTGATTGCTTTTAGAAAATAATTCTTCTTCTAAAGGTCTCAAAAAGATGATTAAAAAATAATTATTTTTTAAAATAAGCTGAACCAGACATGCTCTAAATCCCCCTGCCCCTGTCCCAACAAGTTCTAAATCTTCTGTATTTGCATCTCTAATTATTCTGTCTCAACAATGGAAGTTGACAAATAACGTTCAATTTGCAGATTGGATTCGTTACATTTTTTCTCAGTTCAGTTCTAGACAACCTTACATCCACCATAGTTATGGTTTCCCTATTGCGGAAATTAGTACCTCCATCTGAATACCGAAAGTAAGTATCTGTTATGTTGTTAACTCCTGGTGTAATGTTTAAGCCATGTCGTGAAGTAACCATATTTTCTGAAATACCAAAGTATTGATGGACTGGGAAAGTTCATCATGCATTGCCTAAGGTTTAATCAATAGGCTTAAAAGCTTGATAGCTCTGCTCCTTCCTGGGGCAATTTTATACTGCAATACTATTGATTATTATTATTATTTATTTATTTATTTTTTCATTCTCTTAAAAATTCTCAATTCTCATTTGAGGGATCTTGACAATTTTTCCTCCTGAAAGGAATCTTAAGCTTTTTACTTTATTAGTTCCCGCTAGTGCTTCTGCATTCATATGAAATGGCGTTAGCCTTCTATAAATTTGCAATCTGTATTTAGTGATATTTTAGAAGAAAACAGTTGTCGAGGGCATAAGGTTTTAGAGGAGTGGGTGAATCTCTAAGTTTGCAATTTCTAGAATTCTCCAACTATTCCTGTTCTGGCTACATCTTATCAAATCAGGCTGTTGATTTGGATTCTGTTGACAGGATTCTTGGAGCTGTTGTTGTAATAGCAGCAAATGCTGGGGGTGCATGGACTCCTATCGGTGATGTTACAACTACTATGTTGTGGATACATGGCCAAATATCTACATTTCAAACAATGAAGGTTAGCTGTTGGATATTTGTTCCCGAATGATTTGTTTGCTTGAATCACCGGGAAATTTTTCAGTGAAACTACACAGTAAATTTGTGGTGTATGAAATTTGTACTAATAAGTAATATCTTCCTCAAATATTCTTTGATTTCAGTGATTTTAAACATATAATATTTCCTCTGCTAAAGTCTTTGTTACTGATCTTTGATTGCATGAAGAGCACTTGGACTCAACTAAGTGCAATGCGGAATGAATGAGTTTATATATGATTGCATTTTGTTCACTTGTAGGGTTTATTTGTACCTTCAGCCGTTTCTCTAGCTGTTCCACTGGCTCTAATGTCTCTGACTAGGTACTCTTTTTACACAGCAAAAGTCAGCCATAAAGGTTGATTATTTTGAATGGTGAAATTTAGCTCCACATATTACAACTCAGATAATGTTAGTTTTTCTTCTCCTGCTCAGTGAAGTTAATGGGAAGGGACAAAATTCTCCCAATGTCTTGGCATCTGAACAAATTGCTCCTCGAGGACAGCTTGTTTTCTCAGTGGGTTTAGGAGCTTTGATTTTTGTCCCGGTATTCAAGGCTCTAACAGGTTTGCCTCCATACATGGGGATGCTGCTCGGACTCGGTGTGCTTTGGATCCTCACAGATGCAATCCATTATGGTGAATCTGAAAGGCAGAAGCTAAAAGTACCACAGGCTCTCTCAAGGATAGACACTCAAGGAATACTGTTCTTCCTGGGAATTCTATTATCAGTTAGCAGGTAACGAGGAAATATATTTTAACTTTTCTGCTGTGGTAAGTTTTAGACTATAACCGAGTGATCATGCATTTAAATCAATGAAAAAATGTCAACAATGTCATTGTCCCTTTGAATAGAAGAGGACTTGTATTGACTTTGGATAAATTTATCCAGAAAGTAGAAAAAGTAAAATAAACTTCTCCCATAAACCAATTTGTAAAAGCTTCAAAAACTGATCTTAACATGTAAAAGATAAACTTATTTAATGTTTTTCTTCTTATTTGCTTCTTATATTATACAAGTGTTTACAGAAAACTTAATCAAACATAACTTTGATACCCCAAAATTATAGTTGGACTTCCCAACAGTAGCCCTTCCGAAAAAGATAATATATTTCCGGGTTTACCTTTGTCGCAACCGGGGTCACGACGGGGACGGCGAACAAAAATATATAATTTTTGTTTTATTTTCAAAACAGAGGAGTCGCCACCATAGTTTATTAGGAAAAACTATGGAAAATCAAAAACAAGATAAGGCAAGTTCGCGAAACCGGATTTAGAGTTCGGGAGTCGGTTACGTGTGGGGAAGGTGTTAGCACCCCCACAACGCCCGTCCTAAGACGGTACCTTTAATTAAATAAGTAATCTGAGTGTGATTATTTAAAATATTTATTTTCACAAGAAAGAGATTAAAATAAAACAAACAAAATATATATATTTTTTTGGTTTTAAGGAGCCCGACAAGGTTTGACCTTGCTCCTACGTATCTCCATTTAAGAGTGGAGAATCAGGGTTACGTAGTTCTTTGTTTGATAGAATTGTCAGTTGGTTTGATATTTTGAAATTTTTGAAAGCTTGAGAAGGCTTGGGTTTGGAAGTAAGGGAAATGAATGTCGTCAATGCCAGGTTTAAAGCCTGGGCTTTGGGTAAGGTGCCAAGTTTAAAGCTTGGGCTTTGAAACATTGCCAGGTTTAAAGCCTGGACTTTGAAAAACATTGCCAGGTTTAAAGCTTGGGCTTTGAATAAGGTGCCAAGTTTAAAGCTTGGGCTTTGAAACATTGCCAGGTTTAAAGCCTGGGCTTTGAATAGGGTGCCAAGTTTAGAGCTTGGGCTTTAAGGAGCAATGCCAGGTTTAACGCCTGAGCTTTGAGTAAAGTGCCAAGTTTAAAGCCTGGGCTTTAGTAAAAGATCATATATGCAAAATGGAAATTCTTGGTTCAGGGGTAGTTTCGGAGTTTAGAGAAGTGTAGGTGCAGTTACTAATTACTGGGGGTGTAGGAAGTAACCCCACTAACCAAAACTTAACTTATACTCGAGGGTATTTTGGTAATATTGAAGGTGTGGGTGCAAGCTCTAATAAGCGGGGTGCAAATAACGAATCTACTAGCTGAAGACCCAACCTATAACCAAGGGCATTTTAGGGATATCGAAGGTGTGGGTG
>Ga0209700_105395_pt1 | contig 21601 bp, 10 predicted proteins | sample SiratroredBW_FD_187528 | JGI IMG/M metagenome (GOLD analysis project Ga0209700, IMG submission 187528) | Root nodule microbial communities of legume samples collected from California, USA - Siratro red BW (SPAdes) (version 2) | ecosystem: Host-associated > Plants > Roots > Nodule | place: USA... | reverse complement strand
AAAAATAGAAAAAAATAATGATAATAAATATATATTTCAAAATAATAATAATATTAAAATAAAATAAAAAAGGTTTAAGTATCTATTTCTATTGTTGTGTTATTTAGGTTGCTTTCAATAAATGTAAAAATGAAAAAAAAAATAAAGAAAAAACGAATTAAAAAAATAATAATAAAATGTTTCAGCCACATTACCTCCAATATTCCCCATTTATTCTCCATATTTATTTATTTTCGAATTTGATTATATGTATGAGAGATTATGATGCCATAACAACAATAACGGTACATTTCTGCCCATTTTTCAGTCTCTGTTCGTCCTTGGGATTTAACAGTCAGTTGGTGTCATAAGTGGGGATAATTAAAAATTAATAGATTTGAATCTGAATTAAAAGAGAATAATCAATTGGCAGTTCACAAATTATAATTAAGTGGGAATAATTAGAAATTAAGGGATTTAAAATTTGAATCAAGAGTGGCTGACTAGAATTAGTATAAATATGTGTTAGCACCAGTAGGCTGCTATGATGATTTGATGAAGCCAACCAAGTGAAGGAGTTCAAGACCTTATGATCGTATGAGGAATGCATGAAGATTTCATGAAGATTGAAGACTTGGTCTAGAACTTAGGAGTGTGTGTTGTGGGGTATGTTTGAGGTTTAATCAGTGATGCATGCAATCTCAATCAATGATAAGCTCCAAATATATTTTCTGAATTAACAAAAGTTTTGAAAAATCATTAAAATCAAAACTTGCATTTTAAATAATTGTTTTAACTAACTGGAGAAAAACAGTTGACTATTTGAAGATTCAATCAACTGAATTTTTAAATGACAGTTATATTTAAATAGTTGGCGCGAAATTTTTGGAAGTTAATGAAAAACATTTTAAACATTTTCTGAGAAAGAATTTATGAGTTTTAAAAGAGAGAATAAGCGCCCTTGAGTGAAGTGATCAAAGAACATTCAAATTTTCCATCAAGAATGGTTTTCTTGAACTGCTGCTGGAGCTATCATCTGACTGAGACTGTTCTTCGCTGATTTGATCATCAAGACTAAGCCTTCTATACCTTTACTTGTTTCTTTTGTATTCGTTTGTATAGAAGTGCTTGTATTGCAGTAACCTTGTTCGTCCATCATCTGTTTTGACATTTATTCTGCGTTCTTGAATTACCTGGGTTGGTAATTCTGTTCTGTACAGTGGGCTCTGTACAGGGTGCTACTTGTTGTGGGTTTCAGCAAGGGTCTTTGTGAAACGCACAGTGGGGTTCTGTGTGGTTTCCTTTTCTGCTGTGGGATCAGCAGTGGTCTACTGCGAGTTGTAGTGAGACATTTCTGGGTTATACAGTGGGCTCTATATAACGTTACTTGCTGTGGATTTCAGCAAGGGAGTTCTTGAAGCACACAATGGATTCTGTGGTGTTTCTTAGTCTGCTGTAGGGTCAGCAGGGGTTGGCTGCAGGGTGCAGTGTTGTCTTGCTGTAGGCAAGCGTTGTAAACTGGATCAGGTTGATCAGTTTAGTGAAATCCTTACTGTGTGTAAGGGACTGGACGTAGCCCTGCTGTTGGGTGAACCAGTATAAAAATCTGTTGTGTCCTTATTCTCTCTTGCTCCCTCTCTTTATTGTTCTTGCTGAATTTCTTGAGTTTTTCAGAATTAAGTGAATCTTACTAATTGAATAGCTTCATAATTTTCAGAAAATCTTTTTAGAAACAACCTTAAATCTTTTATTTCATTTTAACAGAGTTTAATCCAAACTGTTTTGAATCTGTTAAGAACCAGTATATCAGTTTCCTGAAAAACTACAGTTTCGCAATTTGTTGAGTTCACTGTTTATCAGTTAACTTTTTCACAAAACTAAATCTCTTACTGTTGTTGATTAAAGACTGTTTTCATACATCTAACAAAGTTCATATTAGTTAACAAAAAGGTTCTTAATAAGTCAAGCTTGATAAACGTGGAGTAAATCTGCTCTTCCTGTATGGTTAAGTTCTATTCTGTTTCTGTGCAGTTAACTAAATTGCTTCCGCATTTACATTTAAATTCTGATAAAATTGTTTCACTTACTGCATTGTACTGTGACTGGATTATATTCTGTTTACTGGTTCATTCTACTGTCTCACTCAGTAAAGTCAATAAAGTTCCAGTTTATTAAACAACTTTGAATTTCTTAAAAGGTCAACTAGTTTTTGAAAAAGATTTTGAAATCCAATTCACCCCCCCCCCCTCTTGTATTTCAGCCAAAACAGTTTCTTTCAATATGCATAGTGAGCAAGTGGATACACATGCGAAAAAAAACACAAGATATACTAGAGATACTAAAAAGGGTGCTGAATATTAGTGAGTAGATCGTTTAAAGGTGAGAGTTTAGAGAAGAAGAGAACGTGCTTTTGGAGGATCTTCAACTGGTACGCTCTATTTACTTTGTGTTATATACTTATCACATACATGCAATGTTTGATGGTTATTATGATATCCTGAGGTTCATCCCTTGTCTCTTTGATTTGTTAAAAATAAATAATAATAATAATAATAAATTATAAAATATTTTCCAATTTTCGAGGAACGAACGAAATGCTTTCTAAAATTTAATAAATTAATAGTTCCTGAAAAAATATCAAAAATATAAATTTTCAAAATAAAAAGAGGGAAAAAGTTTCAAAAGAGTCCTAAAATAATAAAGATAAAACATCTTCAAAAATAATAAAAATGAGATAAATATAAAAACATCTCTTTTCGATAATAAATATAAACATTTTTTTTACGAAAATAAGGTAATAGAAACACGTTTTTCGAAAATAAAATATAAAGATAATATAAAAATAAAATAAAGGATTATTTTTAATATAAAAAATAGTTAATTTTTTTCTTTTGAAAATTACGAATAAGAAAATTAAAAAGGATATGTTTTTTAAAGTATAAAAACAATTTCTTTAAGATAATAAAAATCAGTTCTTTTCTCAAATTAAAATAAAAATAGTTTTTTAATAAACATTTTTAAATATATAAAAAAAACAGACTTGTCCCAAGTTTCCTTTAAATAAACAATTATCAAGAAAAAATAATAAAATAGAAAATAATTAAAAAATTTATATAAAATAAATTGTCAAAAATCAAAGAAAATATTCATAAGCTAAAAAATATCAAACATCATCCAACAAATTTTTAAAATAGAAGTACGTGAACCCTGATTTTCTATCATGGATAGAGACACGTAGGACCAAGGTCAATCCTTGTCGAGCCCTAAAAAATAAAAAAAATATATGTTTATTTGTTTTATTTTTGCTTATTATTTTTATTTGCATAATTGTTATTATTTGTATTATGTTTATTAACATATTTTCTTTTTCTTATTTATATATTGGTTTTGTTTTTTTTATATTTGTTTGTTTTGTTATTTTATTTATCTTTATTCATATTATTATTGTTATTATTTAGGAAAAATGACATTTTATAAAACCACACTGATTTCTATTCATTTGATTAAAGGTACCGTCTTAGGACAGGCGTTGTGGGGTGCTAATACCTTCCCCATACGTAACCGACTTCCGAATCTTTGAATCTGGTTCGTAGACATTTTTAAATTCGGTTTTTCTATGGTTTTCCATAATAAACTATGGTGGCAACTCCAAACTCTATTTAAATATTTTTTTAAAAAATTTTTGATCGCCCCGTCGTGATCCCGGTTGCGACAATCATTCTATTAAATAATAAGACATTATACATAATAGATGTTGATCCCATAAGCTAAAAGATATATAAAAAGATCATTTAGTTTTGCCTATTTTTTCTAATGGTTCTGCTAGCTAATAACACATTACACACAGTAAATATTGATCCCACAAACTAAAAGATATACTAAATATCTGAAACTGCTACTGCAATAATGTAGCTCAAGACTACATCTACAGTCCTCTTTGTTGCATACAGTAAGACCCGGATAATGTCATTTGGTCCCCACGATCCATGCATTTACTTCAATTGTCTTCAGAATCTTTCACAATAAACTTTCACCCCAATATTCAATACACCAAAAATTATCACCTAGCTCTGTTCCAAATAGAGTGTAGCGACAAATTTTGGAGGAAAAAAACACCATCACATTAGAATACCATAAAAAGTATGAAATCCAATTAGCAATGACCAACAAGAGTGTCAAAAAACTTCATAAATTACATTAGCTGCAAGTAATTGTAGTTTGAGAAGAACAAAATAAGTCCTCAATATCAAAACAGTGAAGTTTTCCAGCAGATAAAATGATTGGATTGGAAAACAATACTCAAGATTCTGATACCGCTATAAGACTGAGGTAAGGTTATGGAATACCATAATATTATACTAAATTGTTGGTTATGTATATTATGCATTAATTACATTTTTTTTTATAATCGGTGGGGCATAAGACCTTTGTTGTGATATTTCTAATTCTATTTTTTTTTTTTTTGCGTATTCTTATTAGTATGGAGTTGTTTTTCGTATATTAATATAATAAATAATTGATGAAAATTATTCTTGTCGTAAAATGTGTTGTCACGATATCAATGTATTCATGTCTTCAATATATCAATGTATTCATGTCTTCAATGGGTTTGGAAGCTTTTTTATTGCATTTGCCTTAGAGTAATTCTTTCATTTTGTTTTCTTTCCGCTTGTTTTTCCTGGGTGTTGGCACTTTAATTGCTTGGTTTTAAAGATTTATGATGGCTGTTGGTTGGAATGGATCTTTTTTTATGTTCTGCTGGTCCTTTATCTTGAAAAAATAGGTATTATAGTTTGGTAAGCTGTAAATAGCTTCTTTTATTGTTTTTTTTTTGTCTTCTCTTAGACATGTCCATATTGCTGTTAGAGAGTAGTTCTTTTGTCTGTGTTGATGCTTTCTTAGCTTTCCATGTTTTCTTCTGATCTGTCTTCTTCTACTTTATGCTTTGTCTTTTACATGTGTGGATGTATTTACGTATGTTATAGAATAATACCATCAATGAGAAATTTTATCTGCTGGAAAACTTCACTGTTTTGATATTGAGGACTTATTTTGTTCTTCTCAAACTACAATTACTTGCAGGTAATGTAATTTATGAAGTTTTTTGACACTCTTGTTGGTCATTGCTAATTGGATTTCATACTTTTTATGGTATTCTAATGTGATGGTGTTTTTTTCCTCCAAAATTTGTCGCTACACTCTATTTGAAACAAAGCTAGGTGATAATTTTCGGTGTATTGAATATTGGGGTGAAAGTTTATTGTGAAAGATTCTGAAGACAATTGAAGTAAATGCATGGATCGTGGGGACCAAATGGCGTTATCCGGGTCTTACTGTATGCAACATAGAGGACTATAGACGTAGTCTTGAGCTACATTATTATAGTAACAATTTCGGATATTTAGTATATTTTTCAGTTTGTGGGATCAATATTTACTGTGTGTAATGTGTTATTAGCTAGCAGAACCATTAAAAAAAATAGACAAAACTAAATAATCTTTTTATATATCTTTCAGTTTATGAGATCAACATCTATTATGTACAATGCCTTATTATTTAATAGAATCATTTAAAAAAAATAGGCAAACTTAAATAATATTTTTATTAAATAAATGTTAACAGAACTATTTAGTGACATTTTTATAGTATTACTTTTATTAAAAGGAATATAACTAAATACTTTTAGTAATAATTTTAAAATATTATCTATTTATTAAAAAAAAGTTACTAAAAACTTTTAGTAACATTTTTGTGGTGTTACTTTTTTATTATAAAATATCACTAAAAAAATTTAGTAACATTTTTAAAATGTATATTTTCATTAAATAAATGTTAAAAAAAATATAGTGACATTTTTATAAATATTTCTAATAATAAGGAAAAATGTTATTAAAAATTTTTAGTAACATTTTTGTGATGTTACTTTTTTATTAAAAAATATTACTAAAAGATTTTAGTAACATTTTTAAAATATTATTTTTTTATTAAATAAATGTTACAAAAGATATTTAGTGACATTTTTATAAATATTTCTAATATTAAATGAAAATGTTATTAAAAGTTTTCGGTAACATAAGTAAATCCGATATTTTAAAATATGTTACTAAATTATTTCAGTAACCTTTTGTTTGATTTAGTAACATTTTTTTATGTTACTAATTATTATATATATAGTAGTGTAACCTCCTCCGTTATGCTCTTCAATTTCATCGTTATTGAGGTGCTTTCCATCATTCTAATCCTTCAAGGTACAAGGTCGATGAGACGTGTCTATTTTAACCCGTATTGTCTTAGGTTATGTTTCAAATTTTGAAGATTCAAAGTTGTTTTTGTAATAAGTGAGTGGGGTCTAGGAAATGGTGTTGGGTGGGAGGATAATTGGGGAGAGGAAAAGAAAGGATTATAAAATCCCTCCGGTGCGAGAGGAAATTTAGAAACTTATAGATTTAGGATTTGTGTGATAGAGAGAATAGATGAAGAATTAAAAAAAAAAAAAATTAATTTTAGGTTAACGGGGAGAGAGAGGGAAATTTAATAGATTTAAGAGGAAATTTTTTTGTTAACATTTGACTAAATTTCTTGAATTATATAATTAAATTGATTGATTAATTTTTAATATATTTTAAAAATATTAAAGTACAAAAGTTGAACAAATTTTTTTTTTCAAAATTTCATTAAATTTTTGTCAAGAAATATCAGTTATGATATTACATGTTATAGGTTTAAAGCTATTAGTTTTAAATTTTAATTTTAAGTCACTTTTCTATTTGGTAGTTATTAATAAATTATAATAACTAAAAAGTCTAGATTAAATTGTGGTCCATAATTTTCATAAACTACATTAATAAAATCTAGTCTTCTCGTTTTTAAGTCTAGAAAAGCTCAATTTTTATTATTTTAACCAACACTTATTTTATTATCTTTTATTTATTTTTAAAGAAAATACCTAAAAAATGTGGCTTAAACATGAACTATTTACTGGTATATGATACTTTATAAGTTACATTAATAAAAATGTTGGTTTTTATATGTTTAGGCAACATTTATTTAGTCATGGATAAGTTTGGTTTTGCTTAAGGATTAAAACTGTTAAAAAATTAACCTTTGAGAAAGAGGATTAGATTTGACAACATTTGAGAAAGGAAATGTTTCCCTCTTAAAAGGACAATCAAAATAAGATTAGGTTTCTCTCTTCCTCTCTTTAATCTTGTGAAAAAAAATATACATAATGTGAAGGAATAGATTTTCTTTTGTAAAATGAAGAATCATAAGTGAGTTATAATTGAACTTCAATTAGGATTTGATTGAATGGTTAAAACCCAAATTGAAAGTCACATTTGATCCCTTCTAAATTAGTGATTGTTAACACATGACTATAAGCTCCCACCATATAGCCATACAAAGAATCTAGCAAAATGGACACTTATAAAGACTAGAGTGAAACATGAATTGCTTGATGTCACACCATATAGCCATGCAAAGAATCTAGCAAAATGGACACTTATAAAGACTAGAGTAAAGCATGAATTGCTTGATGTGACCTTGAAGAGTGTGTTAGTTTTGAATTAAAAGTGCAACTATATTTTTGTTTTGTAATTTAGTCTCACTTTCCTTGATTCATGAAATGTAAGAGGGCTCCCTTATATGTACCGAGCTCATTTCCTCTTGTAAAATCTACTTTGAAATTGATTAGATTTGAGTTGCTATTATGCATTTGAGTCTCTAAAATGAGAGTATTCTCTTAAGAGATCTTCTCTGATATACTATCTTTGGAAAAGGAACTTTAGTTTTGAGTTTTCTTTGAAAAATTTAGAAAAAGTTTAAGTGTTATTTTAAGTCTTTTGCTACTTCAGAAATGCTTCCATCACAACACACCATCTATTTCATTATTTGAAAAAATTGAAACCCATCACTTCTATGCCACTTTGTTTTTGAACATGATCATAACACAAAATGAATCAAGTATACACATCCAATTAATCTTCATAAAACCAAAAATAAAACATAAAACACATAAAAAATTTCAAATTTAACAAAAAAAAAATAAAATCCGTAATTCTAACCTTGTACTTGTGACAACTCACTCCAAAATTATTTCTCAGCGTTCTTAACAGTATAGTTGTTATCAATAATGAAAATTCTCACAATGAAAAATTGCTTAAACTTCTACTCCCATGACTGAGAGAAATTACATTGGTTTTGTCATACCAAAACATTATAACTGCACGAGGAGATTGATATTGAGATGTTGATGAAAAATGAAGTAGACACCTAAACTCAGAAAATGAGAAAAACTCAAAGAAGAGTGGAAGAATATGACCTAGTTACATAAAAGGGAGAAAGATAACATAATATCATCTAATATTATACAAATATTTTAAATATATGCCATGTGTCCATGTGCATATACTAAATCATCTTCATGTTAAGGACTAATGTCAACCTAACATAACTGATCTAATTAAGTTCTTTCAAACAAAATTGGAAACTATTTATCTAGAAAAAAAAAATTAAAGAAGCACATTGATTAATTACTATAAATATTGGAACAAAAATGGTATTTAACTATTTTTTGACAAATGTTTCTTTATATAGAAATTTAGAGATTTATTTTTCCAATTGGTTTCTCTAACAATTTTTTTTTTTTTTATGTATAAGTTTAGAGATCAACTTATCTAATGAAAAACTTTATATATGCAAGTTATATTGAGTTCGGTTCATTTCCACTAAATTTAGACTTAAAACACTTTAAAACGTTATGATCGTCCTTAGCTAGGTTAAAATATTATCTGTCCAATAATATTTAATTTAATAGGTTATCACGTAAAAATGTAAATTGTCTTAACCATACATATTAACCTTTTGAACAGGAAAATATTCGTATTCCTGTGCTAGCATAAAGTGATAATTTAGAATTAATCACAATCGGGGTTACTAATTATGTAATGATGGTTTAAAACATTTTTATACCTTCATTTAAATACAACTCATTAGTGGTATAACCTATAAAATAATACTGTAAAGAAATCTATAAAATAGTTATTATATAAATCAATCAACAACGTATCGTAATTTTTCTCTTTCTTATGCTAATATATTGAAATTAGAAGAATGTCGAGAATCAATGAGGCATAATGATCATCGTAACTAAAGCAATTGAATTTTAACCCGGACAGTTTTGGTATATTAAAGGATCATTCAAAACATAGTCAGCGTTTAAATTTCAATTTGATCGCCTTTTTGTGTCTGTCTTTGAAAACCCAAAACAGTAAACGAATCTTGAAGAAGAAGGATCGATCAATTGCTAAGGTATCACACATTCAAGAACTTCAATAGTTGGGTGAGTAACGGTGACATTGCTTTGTATACTTTTCTTTATTTGGAGTACTTATTTGAATCTTTTCTTTTCTTCTGGGATTTTGTTCCCCTTTTTCAAGAATAGTTATCAAGATTTCATCTAAAAGCATTGAAATATTTTGAACCGCAAACTGTCTTTACTTATCTTTCTCTATCAAAAAGGTTTGACTAAGAAAGAAACGATCTTGGACACAAGCATACCATGTTTTGGAAACTAATCTATGTAAAATTAAGCCTTGAAATAGTTCCTCCTGTTCTGTATTTGAATTTCTTGCTGTCATAAATGAGGATGTTGAAACTCGAATTGTCTGCAGAATCAGATATGAGAAAGAAGCTTGATGGTTTTGAAATGAAGGAAGCATATATAGAGAAAAGGGACCTGCAATCTTTAAAATCTAAGCTGAATTATGATTTGCGAAGGAGTTTGGCATGGGATAGTGCCTTTTCCACAAGTTCTGGTATAATCCATATTCCAATGGAAATGTATTCAAGTAATTTCATTCGGTTTTCATATTCAAAACCTCGTTCTTCCTCAGGAATTCTAGAGTTGGAGGAGTTGTTCAGTACTTCAAATTCATTGCACACTGAGAATGGTTGTGGCATATTGAGACCTGAGCAGGATCAGCAATTGTATTTCAACAATCTGAAACCTGAAATTAAAACTGTAACTGATGGTTTCAATTTAAGAAAGAGTTTAGCTTGGGACGATGCTTTTTTCACAAGTGAAGTTATGTTTGATATGATTTACGAACCTTCTACTTCTTGTTATTAAGTGTGGGCTTCATTTTCTTGGTGTTTATACTTTTGGACTTTGCTTTTTCAGGAATTTTGAATCATGAGGAGTTATCTCTTCTAAACAAAGGGCTTAAGAAATCCATGCTTCCTAAAATAGAAGAACTAAGGATCTCATCCGAGTCAAATCGTACTATTGACAGTGATGGATCATCATCAGCAACATGTTGCAGAAACATTGAAAAAGTTTTTTGTGAGTATGAGATTTTTAGGTCATACCTCTTTGTTTACAAAAAGGATTCTATGTCCTGCATATTTAGTAGACTGTATATGGAATAAACCTTGTCTGCCCCAAGACATGATCCATTCTTGCATATGGGTTCTGCGAAAAATATATATTTTTCCCATTACGACATTAGACTATTTTTTTATTGGTAACTGTAAATGTTTGATTTCCTCTTCATCTGTCCCTTGATAATACTTTTAAGTTTAATCACATTTGATAGTGACTATATACTAGTATGAAAAACAATAATCATAGATGATTTCATGCATTCCACTTTACTCAATTATATATATTTTTTCTGTAAATTTCAGCAAGAAAAAGGATGGATGGGGATTGTGCTCCCAAATTGAAGGTTCGTTCTTGCACTAATATTATTTGTGTGAAGGTCACTTTTATCATATTGATGCAAATATATACTTGGAAAAGGAAAAGAGAGAAAAAAAACATTTTATTAGCTACTACGATGATAATTACATCCTCAAAGTCCCATCACTAACAATCAAACTCTCTTATAAAATAAAATAAAAATAAATTGAAATAAATCTATAAATTTTATGGATATTTTTTCCTAATAATTGTAAAGATCTTAGGATATTTTTATTTCAAAAATTTTCTATTTACAACACTTCCTTTCAATTTATCAATCATTTCCAACTTGATTATAAGATATTAAAATCTGTATTGAGGAAGTCATGTCTATCCTAACTGAGGTCTTTTGGGATATAAGTTGTGACTACTAAATCTCTAACAAAATATTATCTTTCATGAAGTGCTTATTGTTCGATATGTTCGGTTCTATCTTGTTATATCAGATTACGAGTAATGGTCAGGGTTGATTTATTATCACAATACAATCGTGTCAGAGAAAAGTCCAACAATCCATGGTCTTGATTAAGTTCAGATAACAACAAAGTATAAAATATGGTAAAGATTTGTCATTAAGACAAATGTTTTTTATCATATAAGACACAAGTGTTTCGTTTGTCAGACAATACAACACTCTGCATTCTACGTTTGATAAGCATTGTTGTGCTGAGACGATACATAGTATTAAGCTAACTTATAATTTATGAATATTTCATGCTTATTCTATGTTGTAGAGAATATTCATTTCCTACATCTGATCAAGAGTATCAGTAAAAATTTATGTCACATCAATAATCTCTTGATAAATAAGTTAAAACTACTTTTCTTCAACGACTCCTAGCACATGCTTTGTCAACCCTAGAAATATTTATCTACTTTGTATGCCTCTGTGCTTTACATAAACTCAAGTAAAGACATTCTGTCCAATGAGAGATAAGTACATCTAGTTATCAAGATGTTGCTTAAAGAAGATAAGAACATTTAATAAATGCATGAAACACATTTAATACATTTTCCATGTCATCTAAGTTGCTTAGACGAAAGGAAGACATTTAAGTGAGCTGTAGCAACTCAATGACCAAAAAAGAATTTACAAAGACTTTTATTTCAACAACTACATAAAGCTACTTTTCAAGAATAAGAGCAAGAATGAGTTTGAATTACAAAGTGCCAAAACACTATAAAAATATTTTTGTGCCATAAAAGTTTTGTAGGAGCACTATCATGTTCATCTCTAGCAAACTAGAAGAGAGAATTTAAACCTTGTAAAAGTTGAAAGACGCTACCCCTTTCTAGTGAGCAAAACCTGTGATCTTTTGATCATACCTTACACATTTTTTTCTTAATTAAGAGTGTTTTTTATCAGCAAAACCAATTAATTAATTGGAAGAACATTAGGGGTGCTTCAATCGTTACAAATAAACCCAGATTCCAGGATGAATATCAGAAGAAAATTCCCCCAACTTTCCTAACACCACTTTGGTCTCATAGTATTGTATTCCAAAACCTGCAATACAAACCCGTATGGCCACCTGACTCACCTAAAGCCAAATCTAATATATGCATAAAACCAGAACATACTACTGCTCACAAGCTATTACATTATGTGTTTTTTGCTTTTCTGTATTTGGCCTACTATGCAATTTTCTCCTAATGTGTTGCTTCTAGCTTTTGTCACATTATTTCCTTGTTTTTTGTTTGGGGACTTATCTATACTTCAATGATGACATACAAAGGAGAGTCTTGTAATTTATATAACCCTCTCAAACTTGTAAAAATTATGCTAGACTCCAACCCATGTTCTCTTTTTTGTAGATGGTACCGACCCTTATTGCTCAGATTTCATCTTTTGGAGACCTTTGCATATAAATTCACAATATATCTTTGTGCAACATATTATACTCTTGGCAATTGAGTGAAAATTAGAAATGCAAATGGCAATACTAATATTACTCTTGAATCATATTTTCATATTGCAAATATCATAGTTCGTGAGATTATACTCATTGCTATTACTCTTTTACCATTTAACATCACTTTTAGCAATCAATCCCCTCATTATATTCAACTCAATGTATTTTATGCAGCTTATACGGTTTAAACATTATTTAGACTATGTAAACTTTGCTTTTTTATACCTATTTATTATCCAAGCCCATGTTTTGATTTAAATTAATGCAAAAACTTCCTCTACATCCAATTTGAGGTATCTAAATATAATATTATTTCTATGATTTCATATGCACCAGATAATGGCCATCCACACAACACTCCACACATTATTGCCCTTTCTACTCAAACCTACTACCTCAAAGCCTAGAAAATGTTTTGTGGTTGAGTTGTGGTGTATAGATTGTATTCATATCCACTTACTAGAGCTTGTCCAAATCTTACTTGCTACCCTACATGTCAGAAATAAATGATTAATTATCTCATCATGTACCTAACACACTATGCATCGCATTTCACTTAACTGCATTGCTCTCTTGTGTAAATTATCTTTTGTAGCTAGTTTATTTTGTAACAATCTCCAAGCACATAACTGAGTATAGATAGAGGTTAAATTTCCCCAATTTATCATAAATTTCGTCATCCTCCCTCGCCAACCCATATCTTAACTTGTCGTAAGTAGACTATACTTTGCTATAATTTTCCCCTCATTTCCAAATCCACTCATCCTCCTTATCCATTTGTATTAAACACCCTTGAACCTACGTCTCAAAACTCATCCACCGTTGGTTTCTTCCACTCAAACGAATTCCTTGTCCATGTCAGATTCCACTCTCAACGGTTTACTTGCCATCTTGAGGCGTCCTTAACCCTAGCCCTTTTTTTATTTGAATTAGAGAACACTCTGGGATATTTATCCTTAATCGACATATCTCCTAACTATATGTCGTCCCAAAATAGAATTCTTCTTCCATTTTCTAATTTTCAAGATACATTATTATCAAACTAGTTTTCTCATACTCCCTGTCCACACACCCTTTTATGATCCTTCCACCACCTAAATTCATTTTTACTATCCTTAGACTCATTCAGGACCCTCCACGACCCAGACTTCGATATTAGGATATCCCTCCATAAACCTCTTTCTTCATTCCCAAATCTCCACTTCCTCTTGCCTAAGAATGCCATATTTGAAACTCCTCAAATCCTTAATTCTTTAACCCCCCCACCCCCTCTTTTTTACTTTCACACAAGGTTTTCCCACTTTACCTAGGCCATCTTTCTCTCCTCAAACTCTCAACTCCAAAGAAAATCTATATGTATCTTAATAATATTCTTCCTCACACCCTGTAGCATTTTAGAAACTGATAAGAAAAATGAAGGCATTGCTAATAACTTTGATTTTCTTAAGCAGGAGGGATTGTTAGGTTGCCCAAAAGTGGTTATGATACAAAACAATATTGTGTTTCCCACTATAAGAAACCCAAAATACAGATAGAAAATTACCGACGAAATTTTATCCGTCAATAAAATGTCATTACTTACGAATTTTACAGACATAAATGTTACGATCAATTTATCGACAGAATCCATTGATAATTATAGATGACAAAATTTACCCCAAATTATATCGACAGAATCCATTGATAAATTTGTCAGTAAATTAATTGCTTATTAACCGACGTATTAAATTCGTCAATAAATTGTCCCGCCAAGTTAGAAATAGATTTATTTTGTCGGTAATATTTAACATATTAATATTAATAATAATAATAATAATATTTAGAGTAGCAATAATATTTATAATAATATTAAAAATAATAATATTAATAATATTTATAATAATAATAATAACATTTATAATAATAATTATATTTATAGTAAAACAATATTTATAATAATAATAATATTAAAAATATTTATAATAAAAATAATATTTATTATAATGATGTTGATAATAATATTTATAATAGTAATATTAATACTAATAGTAATAATAATAATAATATTAATAATAATACTAATAATAATATTTATAATAATAATAGTAATATTAATAATAATATTAATAATGTTTATCATAATATAATATTTGCAAAAAAAGCTACAAATTTTTTTTAAATACAATTTAACTCCCCTTTTTGTATTTTAATTATTTTAATTATTTTTCACAAATTATATTGAGATGTTAACTTTTTATTTTAAGGTTATATACTATGATCCTTATCTAAAGTTCTTCAGGTAACCTTGCGCGAGAGATCGGAATTTAGTTTCTGCACTTGAACGGGATGTTCTATTACTTTTTGGTTGTCCAGTTGACCAAACTTTCTTCCAAAAATATATAATACTCAGATGTAAATCTTCTACCAGTAACAACCTATATATACTCTACATCAGTATATATATCTTTAGAGTCAAAATTTTTAGAGTCAAAAGTCAAAATGTCTTTTTTCCATTTGTTTCACCATTGTGGAAGGTAAATACCTCCGGTTGGAAAAATGAGTCTCTTGAATTTTGTCCTACATTTTGAGTTTAATAGACACGTACTTTCACTAAGGTTTTATAGTTACAAATGACAATGATTAGAATTTATCTTATCTTTTTTACAAATTTATCTATATGAAAGTTGTAAATGGATGGGAAGATAAAAAGAACTATCATTTGCCTATATATTATTGTTTGTTCTAACTTACATACAATATTCCACTCTGCATTAAATACACTGATATTTGAAAATGAAGAACACTAGTACATTGTCAACTATGCCCTTATGCATGCATAAGATTACATTTACTAGTCACAAAAATGACACATTTTTACTTGTAAAAGTTATCTTCTGCAAGTGGAAGATCTGATCTCTCATCACATCTAAAGCCACCAAAGATACAAAGTCGAGTTAGAAGAAATGCCCCAATAGCTCCGACCAAAAGAATTCCTCAGTTTTCAAATGAAGTCAATGAGGGAAGCAAAACTGTCAAAGCAAATGGTAAGGTTTCTAAACGCAATACAAATACAATTTCTTTCTTATTATCCTTGATTCTATGGAATTTAAAGCAAGGACTATTGCAGGAAAGTGTTTGCAAGAGAAACCTAATCTCGTGAAGACTTGCAGCAGATATAATGATAGTAATAGTTGCATATCACCTTCAGTATCAGTGACTGAAAGCATTGGTTCCCACGATGATAAGGGAATCATGTGCTCAAATACTTTTAGTGAGGTAAAGGGAAGCAATTGTGTTTCATTTGATGCTTCGAGAACTGTGAAGCCTTCTGGTCTCCGAATGCCTTCACCCAATATTGGATATTTTGATATGGTTAGTTCTACATGAATCCCTTTTGGATTATATCATTGGAATCAGATTCTCCCATTTCATTTCTCAAAATGAAAAACTTTAAAAACGCACTTTTTGGTTTAAAATTTTTTACTATTGATTAAAATTGTAAAAAATTCTGCTTTAATAAATTTCACTCATTAATGCATAGTTTCCAAATATTTTTTACTTGTGATAGAGTGTATTAAAATAATGTATTTTGGTAACACTCCAGTGGTTCTTAAAAATGGTGTTGAAAATTTTCTATGTAAATGAAGTTTTCTTTTTGCAGGATAATTTGCTGGTGTCAATAGAGAACCGAGGCAATAAGTCGCATTCAAGGGCTGTTTCAAAGATTAAAAGTGGACATATGTTGGAAGATGTAAGAAATACAAGGACTTGTACTTGGAAAACTAGAAACTCCAATAGCTCAAGAATCATGAAGTTTGGTCGTGGTGCAGTTTCAAAAGCCGGAGAGGGCAATGATTGTTTGGAAAAAGATGAGAAAATGGTCAATGCGAAAGCACATGAACATGCGTTTGAAAGGAAAACTTGTGCTAAAGTGGAGAAAAGAGGAGTGGGGAATAAAATATTAAGAGAAAGAGAAGAAGGATCTTGCCTAAAGAACAAGGTTTTGGCCGAAACAACACATCAGAGGAAACACTGTTTACCGAGAAAATGATGCATATAAGCTTCACGAAAGTGAGAAGGAAAATTTGATTCGTTTTGAAAACAAAGTGAAAGAACGAGTTAAGAACACTTGATGTACGTATTGGATTCATACAACAATAACAAGAGAAACAGGTGTCAACAAAACTATTTTCTATTTGATGTTTTTCAAAAGGAGAAGAAATTCTTTCTACTATGCGTTGTGATTACTTGTTATTTGTCTTGCGTGCACACACTAATGTAAAGTTAGGCTTCCATGTCATAAAATTCAAAACCTACGATGGATGCTCAGGTCATCCGAAGCAAATTTTAATTTTGTCACACTTTTTATGATCCGAGGTAAAACTCGCTTTAAATGCTATATACACTTCTTCTTCCTCGCCCCTCCCTCGCTAAAACAGGTGTTTTTCCCTCCTTTCTCTAATGGTAGCTGCAACAATCTTTTTGGAGGCTCCATTGTGACCCAAAATGCACCTTTGTTCGTGCTCTGTGATTGGTTTTGTATATAGACATTTCTCTCTAATTGAATTGGATTTATGGTCTTCATTAAAGGAAGTAGTCTAAACCTTCTTTATTTTTTAATTGATACCAAGGTTGTTTTTTGGATCTTAATCATGATAATGCTTGAATGTCTCCTTTAAAATATTGTTCTAACTCTTGATATTAAAATCATGCTATGTTATGTAGATTTATAAATATAAAATTTTGAATATTGAAATTAATTGTTAAATTTAATTTATTAGAATTGACTTCAATTTTGTTTTTAATTTATCATCTATTATAGTGTCATTCTTAGATCTTCTTTTGAGTGTCAACTTTATTCTTATCTTTAATTTTTTAGTTGTCATTTGATTGGTTAATTTTTGAGTTTGTCACATCTCCAATATTCTGGAATTTAGTTTTCTTAATTTGAGTTTTTTCTTGATTTAAATTGTTTAACCTCTTTAAGTAGAATATCTCTTTGGTTTGTAGTCTTTGTGAGAAAGTGGACCAACTTCCCAGGTAGCATGTTGAAGAAGGCAAAAATTAAGACTAGAGCACTCACTTTGAAAGGACGACTAAGTAGAAAGTTCATACCAAAAAGAAGAGTAAACACTTGGAAAGGAGAGGAGACACTCGAAGTTTAATTTTCAAATTTGATTGTATTTGTTTTTAGTAATTGTTTATTGTAACTCACATTTCTTTCCTAAAAACTCTCCTAATGTGCTAAGCAGTATCTTCATCTCTTGAAAAAATTTATATACGAGCTTAAGATGTATAGGAAAACTTTTCATCATAATGACAGTGACTCAAGTGACGTCCAAAAAAGTTTAAATAATTTAGCACAAGAATTTAAGTCACTGAAATTATGGAGGCAACAAGACACAATTTTAAAATAAAAAGAAAATATTGAACGAGATGCCCAACTTGCCATTTTGGAAGAAGACCTTATGCTCTTAAAGCAAAAGGAAAAAAAAAATGGAAAGTCAAGCTAGTTCATTTATAGGTGCAAAATTTGGGGATAGCCAACATGATGAGGGTGACCTTTGAATATTATCAACCTCCTCCACCTAGAAGGCATAGAAGGAAACCAAGCCCAGAGAGACCTAGGCCGACTTACCACACTTCCATGGTAAGGTAGATGTAGAAGCCTACCTTGATTGGGAGATAAAGGTAGAACTATTATTCTCTTGTCACCAAGTAAGCAAGGAAAGGAAAGTATTCTAGCATTAAGTTTTCGGGGATGTGCATTCAAGTTGAACAACCAAATTTAAGAAAGAGACCAAGTAAAATGTTCATACATACTCTATCGCTCATGCTAAGAAGGATTACAAGAGGGAGGATAAGTATTGAAAAGATAAACATAAGAAAGAATCCTCTCCAAGCCAAATGTTTTAAATATCTTGGTAGAGGTCACATTCACTATTGAAATTTCTGATTTACCTATTAATTATTACATACGAATAAAAAATTCATAAATAAAGTTACTGTTATGTACGACGGATTTTACCAATAGTCCTATTACCTAAAAAAAATCAGTAAGTAATTACTTATGAATTTTTTCGTAGATAGTATTAATAATTATTTTTCTTATTAATATTACCATTAATATTATTAATATTTTATTATTATTATTACTAATATTATTATTATTATTGTTGTTGTTGTTAATATTGATAGTAATAAAATATTTAATTTATAATTAAAAAAATAGTATAGTTAATTTCTTTTTAATTTATATTAATAATTGTAGTTTTAAAAGAGTGAATTTAATGATAAAAAAAGAAAATAATATAAAATTTATGGTATGTATGAAAATTAAAAAAAGTAAACTATTTTGTATAAAAATTTTCATAAAAAAGTTTAATTCTGAAAAAATAAATTGTTAAAAAATTGAAAAAAAATGCTGAAAATTTAGATAGAAAAAATTTTGTAAATAAAATAATAAGTTAAAAAGTAAATGTGAACACTTGTGTAATTAAATTGGGCTTAAGAACAACAACTCGATTTTATGCCTAAGAATGTTTTAATAAATTCAACTTAAGAGTGTCAATTAGGTTTGGGGCTTATTACGAGGTGTATATCATATAGGATTGTATAGTATATGTGACCACTTGTGTAGTTAAATTAGGCTTAAGAAGAACAATTGGACTTTAGGCATAAGAATGAGTTAATAAATTGAACTTAAGAGTGTCAATTTGGCTTGAAACTCATTAGCGGGTGTTAATATCATATTGAGTTGTGTTTAGTAAATGTGATCACTTGTGTAATTAAATTGGGCTTAAGAACAACAATTGGGCTTTAGGCTTGCTATCGTTTCAGTTCATATTAACACAAAAAATTTAATATTTTATATTTATACTTGAAATTTGTATTTATTTAAATGTATCTTTTAAATGTATCTATTTAAATACATTTAAAAAACAAAAATAACAACATATATATATATATATATATATATATATATATGTGTGTGTGTGTGTGTGTGTGTGTATGCTAACACTATAATCTATAACAAAATGAAATATTTTTTTTAATAAATAATAAATGCCTCTTTAATAATGAAATGTTTGACTTGGTTAAATATATGAAAATGATTCAATATCTCAATGTAGTAAAAAAATTTATATTTCTGATACTATTCAAACAGGATTAAAGTAATTTGTTGACTTGATATAAGATTATGTGGTTTCGTGCAACAATCATGTATTACATTGGCAAGTATTGATTTTAATTTTCTTTTAAATAAGTATTGTTTCATAAGAATATAAAATAATTAGGAGTCAATTCATTTCTAATAAATTTGGAAAGCACGTTCCTACCTAGGCTATGTAAATAATATATTACCTATGTTTCCATGTAAATAGTATATTGTAGAAAAAATAGAGTTTTGGTCCCTATATATTTCATAGAAGTTAGTTTTAATTCTTATATATTTAAATTAATAAACTTGTTCTCAAACTTCAAAAAATATGTTACTCTACTAATTTTTTCAACTTTGTAATAGATAAAAATATAATTTTCTCTAATTAAACCTAGAATAACATACTGGTATTTGAATTATGAATGAAGATCATCAATTATAAAATATGTGAGGATGAACACAGTTTCCAAGTATAACAATAAATATAAGGTTGTCATTTATCCATAAAAATTAATAATGAAGGCTTTTAAATTGTTTTTTTGTTTTAATTTTAACTATATTTTAAAATCATAACACTTGATTTCGGTAATTGTACATAAAAAATCACTAAAAAATGTACTTAATGCATTAAAAAAATAAAACTATTCCTGTTAACTAATTTTAATATCCCTACTAACTATTAGAAATAAACTGTTAGGTCCATAGGAAACAAATACAAACTTTATTTTATATCTTATTATACAAAAATAATGATTTTATACAAATTATGATCATGACTATAATCATGAAGGAATTTGCTATATTGTTTTCCTGATTTTAGAAATTTATGATTCTATTGAAAGGGTTAGTGGGAAAATTTACTCTTCTGGCATAATATTTTAAGAAATAAATTAAAATTAATATATTTAAAAAATAATATATTTAAAGCAAGGTTAGCGTAGGCCAGACCCACGCATGTGTCACATGGCGTTTGGTGTGTGGGCTAAGCCGATTCATGGTCAAAAGTTCAAAGTGTGGGTTTAGCCCACGCAAAGCCCCACAATGGTTTATAAAATCCCTTAACTTTTTTTTTTCCATTCTCACGTTCGTCTTCCTTACCTGCGACAATCGTAAACCCCAAAACGCAACACGCCTGCCTGTGTCCCAAGTCGTCCCATTTCTTCACTATTTTTGTTCAAATTCCATCCTCATTCCATTGTAAGTTCGATTTGGTTGATTGTTCCGTTTCATTTTTGATTTCGTCATTAGGTTTGTTGATTTTTCAGTTTTGGATTAAGTGTTGCGGTGGCTTGTGGTGGTCGACGTTTGGGCGTGCGGTGGTCTGTGATGGTCGGCGTTTGGACGTAGTCGGTGGTCTACGGTGGTCTGAGCTTTGCATTACAGGATAATTGAATGGTTATTCACCTCTATGCCCTTGCCTTGTGTTTTGGAAATGCCCTGTCTTCACCAAGGAGCACAATGGCCTTCAATGAACATAAAAGTTTGAGAAAATCTTTAGTTGTTATGTTTTGTTTTCATTATTTCCATTGTTTTGAACTTTTGTTTGGGGGATGGGAGATTTCAAAATTGCTTAAATTAGGTTGAGATAAGTAAATCTAATAAAAGACATTGTGTTACCTGTTGAAAATCTTACGTTAACAACAAAATTATATATGTATATATATATATATACATATATATATATATATATATATATATATATATATATATATATATATATATATATATATATATATATATATATATATATATATATATATATACATATATCTATATATATATATATATATATCTATATATATATATCTATATGTATATATATATATA
>Ga0209700_105394_pt1 | contig 21606 bp, 8 predicted proteins | sample SiratroredBW_FD_187528 | JGI IMG/M metagenome (GOLD analysis project Ga0209700, IMG submission 187528) | Root nodule microbial communities of legume samples collected from California, USA - Siratro red BW (SPAdes) (version 2) | ecosystem: Host-associated > Plants > Roots > Nodule | place: USA... | reverse complement strand
AATTATTATTATTAGTATTATTATTATGACAATAATAATTAATATGATTAATATTTATGACAACAATAGTATTATTATATTAATAATAATAATATTAATAAAAATATTAATAATAATATCAATAATATTATTAATGTTAATAATAATAATATTTATAATAATAATGTTAATAATAATAATATTAATAATACTATTATAATAATAATATATTAAAAATAATAATATAAATATTTGTATATGAATTTATATACAAATTTAATTTTATGTAATAAGTCTTGATACAAATTCGTTGTAATTTCATATAATGTTGATTCTTAATATAAATTATATTATATATAAATTTACATACGGATTAAATCCGTATGTAAATGTAATATCCTGGACAAAAAATTTGTACGTAATTTCGTATGTAATGTTGATTCTTAATATAGATTATATTACATATAAATTTACATACAGATTAAATCGGTATGTAATATCTTGGATGCAAATCTGTATGTAATATTGATTTTATATAAGAATTTGAATTCGTAGATAATTCCGTATGTAATGCTGATTTTACATACGGATATAAATCCGTAGATAAAATTTTGTATATAATACAAATTTTACATACAAATTTTCATCTATATATAATTTCTATAGATAATTTGAGTTTTTTTAGTGTATTTTATACCATTTCAAGAACAGAAAATCTAATGACGCTACATCAACTATTTTATACCTTGTCAATACCAGAAAATCTAACCCCGCTCCATGAACTATTTTATACTTTGTCAATAATAGAAAATCTAACCACGTTACATGAACTATTTTATACCTTGTCACTAGATAATTATTGAACTTGGAAGGATTTAAGAAAGGAAAAAAAAAAAAAAAAAAAAGAAAAAAAAAAAAAAAAAAAACTAGGTTCCTACAAAACACTAGGGTGAGAAGACTCTTATTTTGGTAAATAACAAAAACGGTAAGATAGAATGAAATAGGCATCGAAATTAATATCATTGAACACAGATTTATCTCAGGCAAGAGAACGCTAGATGAAATGGCAACCATTCAAACCATCTGATAGCCCAGGATAATGTGCTCTACAGTGAATACAAACTAAAGGCAATTAGCTTCCTCAATTTAAAGGAAAAAATAATCTTTTTTAATGAAAGAAAATAAACGTTCTATTTAAATTATCAGCAAAAGATAATACATATATGACTATATATAGCATAATAATTAGTTGTCAATAAACCAGTGATTTCTCATGTGCAATGATCCAATTCCAAATTGCACTGCAACAAAGCAATTATCCCAGTCTAATATGTTTGAACATTCTATACATTCAGATCCTGCCGTAGACCAAAGTTATAAATATAAAATCAAATCATACATCAATATTTATACATCCCAATCATTCCAAAGTTACCCCATACGACATTTTTACTTAGCATTCAATTCTAATAATTAATTTAATAGTTATTCTGTGTGTGAACACATAGAAGTCTTTAAAAAAAAAAAAGAACAATATGCTACTAAGATAATTTTATTTTTTTACCGTAGTTTTGTTAATTTTTAGATTTGGAACGGTGGCTTTAAGGTTTAGAGGAGTTTTATTTTCTATTCTTTGCGTGTAGCCGTCTTTCACCATTATATCATTCTTTTGTATTGGATTCTTCCTATAATCAAAGAGGGATTATATCCTCTCCAATTAGATGTAATCAATTAAATTTGTATGTAATTGGTATTAATTTTTATATAAATAACTTTACATTTAATATAAGTATTTTGTTTTAGTACTTTCTTTGTTGTGACTTTATCAAAATATCTTTAAAAAATATGTTTGTAATATGGAATTGAATCAAAATATCCAATAAATAAAAATATTGAAAAATAAGTTTTGTTGTTATAAAATCTTGATAGCAAAAACAAGTTTTGTTTATTAATTACTCGAAGAATTAACTTTTAATAGATAAATTTAAACTCTTTTATCTAAAGAATTATGGTTTGGTTATTCTAGTATTGATATTAACATTAATTTAGAAAGAAGATAAGTGATTATATATATAAGAATGAAGTTTGATGAAATTTAATTCTATAAATAACATTTCATATCATTTAATCAATTATTTTTTTACAGTTTTATTTTCTCATTTATCAATAAAAAGATTTATCAATAAAAAGAATTTGTAGTTTAAATAAGATATTAATTATATTTATAATGTATTGCTCAAATATTTTTAAAAAGAACGATAGTTACTGTATGGTTACTATCAAGTACTATCTTCCCTAAGCCAAATAAGACTTTCAGCTTAGTAACTCTACCCTTGCCATTAACCATCCCTTAAACCACAAATCACCTTAGAAAATTGACCCTTGAGCCTACTAATCTGGCAATCTTACTGCTAATATGCTGAAGCTGAAAAATTGGTAAAACCAAAAAGCTTAAATGGAGCAAACAGTTAAAGCAAAGAACTAACCGTAATCTATTAGATAAAGTACCTGACAAAAACGTTAGCCCAATCTAAATAAAACTTTTTTACTTATAGAACACAGAACCATTGGTCATAAAATTTACAGGACTCAGTACAATCTAGTGTTAAAAATTAGAAAAAGAAAATATAGTGGGCACATGAACGAGAATTGATATAAATTTGAGTTCGTACTATTGATTATACTGCTGCAGATGCAGGCTAGGTTAATCCAAAACCGCATAGGATTCGGCCACATCTATGATCCTCGATCTGTCCAATTAATTCGTAGCACCTAAAAAGGCTATGTCAATAAAATGTAACAAAATAGTTACATATAACGAGTTTTTAAGTGTATATTTGCTTTTACACATGGAAAGAGGATTCCTTAATGTATTTTTATTAATTTATATAAAAAAATACTAATTTCAAGAAAAAAGAAATTTGGTGACTTTTAACTCAAAAATAAAAAATTTACAAATATTTTATTAATACTTATATTTTTAATTATTGTAATAATAAGAATAAATAATTTAAAATATAGATTAAATAATAAATAATATTTTTTATTTTTATATTTTTTTTCTATTAATTCAAACAATTTTACTTTTACTCATTTCTGGTCTTTTTTTTTTTTCCTTTTTTTACTCTCACTTCTTATGTCTAATCTAATGAAATACATTTTTAATCGCAGACTCACATATTTCAGTGATATATAGCATGATATTAGTTGATTGGATTAATAATTATGTATTAAGTAAATGCCTATTAAAATTGAAAAGGCTGTGTATGTATTGTTTTGTAATTTTAAAACCTGATATCTGTATAATTGTTAAAGAATTATATAAAAGAAGGATGAATTTATCTAAAATAATGTTTGTATCTAAATAGTTACGTTACACGAGATAAATAAATAAAAATATTAACATAAATTAACTACTCAAAATCGATAATTTTATAAGTATTCAACAACCAAAAAGAAAACTATTTATAGAACAATATCAAAGATTCTAAATATTAAATTTCTTAAGTGCATTGAACTTTTTTTTAATAAAAAAAATAATCTATCAGTGAGCAAAGTCTATAATCAGATAATCACAAATAATTTCTAGAGGATTTGAAATTCTAGTTGTGCTCTTGTTTCTTTTTTTATCCAAGTAAATTTTCCCTTGACAAAGAATATAACAAATTATCAACACTATATATGAATTTCTGATCATATATTGTATTGTCTAAAACTAGATTATTGAATGATAGTGACACAAAGGTAAATCTTTTAACAGAATCTGACAAGAGGACTGATCTTTTTTTTTTTTGTACTTCACATGACAATGGAAATTTTCTCTTACATGCAATGAAATGGCAAAGGTGTCATTGTTGAATAGTGAATCAAATCAAATAGTGATATTTAAATTGTTATACTGTTAAATAAAAAAAGTTACACCATTTATTTTATCTAGTAATAAGCACCAAAACTTATGAAAAATCGTATCCTTCCCAGATTTGATTTATATACATATATAGGAATCTTGTACCTCAATGACCACATTCGAAGTGGCTAGGAGTTATCTTGTCGAAGATCACGGTAAATTTATTACAGGCACATGTTCTGAACTCTGAACAGAAAACAACGTATCAACTATGCAGTTGTTGGTTTCTTGGTTCAGAATAAACATTATTTTTCATGGGACAAGCTTTAGCAGATTAACAATTGCAATGTTCTTAGCAGATTAGACAAGGCTTATGATTGAACAAACATCGATTGAAAAGTGTTTTATGGTGGTCCTTGTTGCAAACCTTCTTGAGACATGTGACATATATGCTCTGACTCTGACAAGAGAATGAGTAATGGTACATATAATGCAATCTGGTCATTAACCCCATCACCAAATTCATAAGATTTACAAATAGAGATTTACACAGTACTAAAATAAAAAATATTTGGGTACCTTAATAATTAAGAAATTAAGAATACAAGTGTGAGATTAAATTTTTTATTGACTAAAAAAAAGAAGATAAATAAGGTATAAAAAAAAAGAGAGTTACAAATACATTGTCTTATTTTTCATGGAAATAGTATACTAACTAAGTATTCTTTATCATGTTTATTACTAAATAATATTATTTGGGGAATTTTAATTGGATGTTAGTTAACTAAGAATATCCAAGAATTTTTTGTCTTGCTGCTGTTAAATTAGAAGTGGTGTCATAAATAAATGTTATTTATTTGTTTGTTATTTACATAATCTTGATGGGATGTTATGGAACATTTGTAGTTAGACGGTCAATATCAATATTTTTAATATGCTATTTTATTTTAATTTAACAATAAAAATATAAATTTTAGGGCAGATAGATTAGAACAATAAAAAAAACAATTCTTTTAATAAAATTACTTAATGAACTATTTCTTCTGTTGCAAGACTAAAATAACTATTGTATAAGTTGCAATTACTGAGTTTACAGTAATAATATAACACAGTAGTATTGTAGTAGTAGCAATTTTTCTGCGTGTCCTCCCATGGAGATAGGAGTAGAAAGAAAAAGCAAAAAAATGTTTCATAACTTTTTCTGCTTCTGAATGATTATTGGCTGCAGAATTGAATGATGCGACTGAAAAGCGAAGCATGAGAGTGGCCACACAAAATGAATGCGTAGGGTGTGTTTGTCCCAGCACATGCATAGGTGTTGTGTGTAAATTGAATGAAGTGTAATGAAGAGATAGAACAGTGGAGATATTCATAAATGGAAGTTTGAAGTGAAGGTGGTACACACATTAATTCATGTTCCTTGGTTGAAAGTGTGAGAAGTAGATGATGCGTGCAGATAGCGTGGGAACATGAGAAGAAGCAAGCGAAGAGCGTCTTCAACATTAATGGTTTTTAGGTCATCCCTATCAAATGTTCTTCACACTCTAATTCAATGCTACGTAATACGTAACGTTGTTGTTGTTGTTCATGTTCACGCTCAGCGCCGCGCCTATTCCGTAGATCACAGTTTAACGTAGCATCTATTGCTTCCTATAGGTCTGCCCTAGCCTCCCTCTATTTATTATATTCTTTCTTTCACTAATTTGTCTCTTTCTTTTCTACTTCTATTCATTCTTTCTTTTTCAATATTCTCAATTTGTTACTGACAAATTTTTAGGTAAAGACTGATACAGAATTAATTCGGAGAAAGATAAATGTATAAAAGTTACTAAGTTTAGAGTTGAATTAGAACAAATAAAATGTTTACTGATCTGAGAGAGAATCTTGGGAACTAAAATCATAAAACAAAGGGAACCCACGTTTACATATTAAAAATTAAATAAAAATAGAAAATACAATTATGATATAATCTAAAAAAAATGTGTTTGGTTTAAGAAAAATAAAATATAAAATAAGCACGTGAATTTTATTTTTCTTGTATCACAGACACCTTGTATAAGATCACTTAATGAATAAATCATCCAACTAACACATTCCATCACACATTCTCCTTTTTATTTTCATATCCTATAACAGAAAACTATATTTTGTTGTCATAAATAGAGATAACAGGAGAACTTCATGTAAATGAGTCTTCAAGCATGTGATGTTATTGACATTCTTCTCAACGTTGCTTATATTTCTGTTAAAAATAAAGTCAAATATGATTCTTGTAAAGAAAATATATAACAAATATATCGCAATCTCATAAGTTTTATCATTGACTCATTCTCCAGTCTTTAATCTCTTTGTCGTCTCTATAATTTCTTAAGGAATTAATTGTAGTTCAAGCTCCTTAGTTAAATATAAGATAAAATTAAATACCTTAAAAATTAATAAATTATATTTAAATTAAATATAATTTGAAACTACCACAGTAAGTTAAGGGTCCATTCTCAACAGCCAAATTTGCTCTAAGAGTGACACTCATGTTTTGGAGTTTTCTAGAACTTAATGTGAGTCCAAAGTTGCTTGAATACTTGGTGGAATCCAAGTCCCTTTATCCTAACTATTCTTAACTTTGTTCATTGCATTTTCTAAAATACGTCATCCTCACAAAATATATTTCTCCTAATATTATTTATTTATGTTTGTTTGATTTAGCAATTATATATCTATTTCTTCTCTACCACCATCAACCGTGCAAGAGAATCATAAATAAAGTAAGGATGAACATGTAACACTACTTAAAGTTGTAGAAGCTCATCATTTTGGTATGAGGTCTCATGCTCAACTTGACTTACTATATTATTAGTTATTACACCCAACCAACCTTGTTGTCTCTTTATATATTTTGTGTAATAAACTTACTCTACTTGTTATGCAACTACAAATGGGTCATATGTTTTATTATATTTTCATTATTTTTTACTTAAATGATTTCATACATATTACCTATTTTAGTTCCTATATTGAGAGTATTATCAAACCATTCGTACTAAAAGATAATTGAATTCATTATTGACAAACTAATATACTCCAGTTGAGTAATATTAGACAATATTATATATAAAACTGACTCTAATTGACTATTGATTCTTTGTACATAAACATCGTAGTTATAATAATTTAAGCCCTTCACTTCGGAGAATATTGTAGAATTTATTATCATTGATAAAAGAGAGAGGCCATGATCCAACTTTTCTCTTGGGATTTAATGCAAATTAACCAATAATTGATCTTGAATATTATTTTTTGGATTTAGAACCTAAATAAGAGATTATACATTATATTATGTTGGAGAAATAAGATTTGAATAAAATGTAGGTTAAAAGCTTAGTATTGAACTATGTAGTAAAATATGATGAGATCTCTTTCTCAGACAAAATTAAAAGAAATATTTCTTCCTCAAAATTATTTCTTAAAGATTTTTATATATCATAACATAACTTCTACTGGTTCTTAAAGGTATTTTTATGAAAAGGGCTTGAATCTTCAAACTACTATTATTTTTATTTTCTAATGCCACATACATAAAACATAATTATTTTCTAAAAACAAACATCATATTGTAGAGGCAAGGATTATTATACTAACTCTTCGACAAACTAAGTTGAAAAAAAAACATAAGTGGAACAATAAAGACAAAAGAAATGAAGATATTGAAATTGCTTTGCTCATTTCAATAGTGTAAGAGAATTACTGTAATTGTTGACAAGTCATTACCTGAATTTACATGTCATCTATAGTCATAGTATTTTCAACAACACGGAGAACACTAATTGACACTTAGAGATATTAGTTCCTTAAAAACATTCATAAAAAACTTAATGCATTAGTAACACAATAGAGTCCACTTAAACAGATATATAATAAAGCTAGTACTCAGGTGAGTAGCTGCACTGATGTAGGATAAATCCTTACCACTAATTTTTACATAACGTATTTAAATTCCAAAACATAAATTAAGAAATCCTAACCTAAACACAACTAATTTCATGGAATGATAAATTTCTTAGTTATTCAATGAGGCAAAGCCACACAAGCATAATTTGGAGAAAGAGATTTCAATACTTATCCATGGCATCATTTGGTGAAGTCAATGATTTGGTTGTCATGAGTGAAAAGTTAGGATGGAGTTATGAGGATTAGTATCAAGGTGGCCAGACGGTGTGAGGAATGGAATATTGAAATGACTCACTACAATGACATTTGGGAACAACGCGATGGGAGTGGAGATTCTGTGTGATCATAAGAAGGAATGAGTGAGTTCGTGTGATCATGAAAGGAAATGAATGAGAAAATAATGATTTGTAGTGTGAAGAGTTTGAGGGAAAAATTAAAAATATAAGACATATTTAGAAACCAACACATATTTTGTACCTAAAAAACACTTAATTTGGTTGCTGATTCAATTGCAGAAATCAACATTTTTATTTAGCTGCCAAAACTAAATTTGTTATTAAAATAACATTTTTTTCAATCACTAATTTTGTTGTCGAAAATACCAGTTTCATTTTAACTTATATAGCCATTTTGATTTAGGGGGAAAAAATTAGTTACTAAAATAGCTCACTATTTGAATCCCTCGTCAAATTAATATTATTATAAATTTATTTTATTGCTATTTCCATCACTAATATCGACGAATGTTCAGTAGCTATTTAAATCATAACTTGTGACTTACTTATTTTAATTGCTAAATAACTTATTTATTGTTGTCGATTATTTCACATAATAATTGATTATTTTCATCAAAATTGATTTTCAATTTTGTAAATAATTAATTACTTTAGGCAATAGTCCATTAGGTTAAACCAGTTTAAAAAAAAATCACATTTACAAATAATTTATTTACGTTGAAATAAAATTGATAACAATCGATTATAACTAATGATAATAAATTTTTTTCATCATTAACTCTATTTTTTTTAAATAACTCTTTCACTACCTCGTACACATTTACTTTTTAATAGTTTTTAAAAAGAATTTTGCAATTATGTGAAGAGAGCTCTTAGGCCCCGTTTGTTTGAGACGACGGATCGATGCAAAGAAAGATCGTCAATCGAGAAATAAAAAACAATAAAAAATATGAAAACGACAAAAGTAAGAGTGAGACTTTCTTTCCTCAGAAAGATTTGTGAGAAAGTTAAAGAAATATAATAAAATATTTGTTATATAATAAATATATATTATAATAAATATTTTATTTTATTTTTTATTTACTTAATTTTATTATGAATGTTAAATTATATAATATAACATAATAATAATAATAAAAAATTAGATATAATTATCAAATAATAATAATAAAAATAATAAAATTATAAAATAATAATAATAATAATAAAATTAAAATAATATATAAAATAATATATTTTTTATCTTCACCAATTAAAATAATAATTTATCAATTATACCTAATAAAATAATTATATTTAATTTTAAATTAATTTTAATTATAATTTTATCTATTAAAAATTATTTTATCAGTTACACGTATCATATCATTCATAAACTTTTATAAACTTTTTTTCCTTTACTCACTGTTCATTCTTTCATCTAAACAAACTTAATTTTTCTTTCAAATTCACTCAAATCCATCCTCTCAACCAAACAAAGCATTGGAGAAATTACATTAATCAAAAATTTAGAAAATATCATTCAACATGTTATATGTTCTACGTTAATCTTCTGAAAATTTCTATCACATCAAATGATATCTTTTATTTTATTCTTCTTCACTAAATTGTAAAACACCTGTATGATGCAGATAGAAGTATCTAGTACTTGAGTTTCTTCTTAAATGGTATTTCGATAAAAGTTGTAAGTTTATATTGTTTTAGTTAGATAAGGATTGTTGTAACAAAATAATTCAATATTTTAGTTATTGGTTAATATAGATTTGAATGAAATTGATCTAATATAAAATATAAAAATTTGTGTATTTCTTTTTCTCTTCATCTTAATTATATCATATTAAATTTTCTTTGATTCATTGAAATTAATTGTTATTGCATTTTTTTAGAATAATTTTAGAAAGAATTTTTAAAATAAATATTATTTATTTTTTTTTACCTGTATGCTTAGCTCCACATTTTAAATTTAAAATGCAATACAAAATCATACTATAATCAACCAAAAGAAAATAATCATTCCATTGTAAAATAATAATAATGTTTTTAACCTCTTATTACTATTATAAAATATTATTTTAAAAATTATTTACTTAGTTTTTTTTAACCTTACCCATACATAATAATAATAATAATAATAATAATAATAATAATAATAATAATAATAATAATAATAATAATAATAATAATAATAATAATAATAATAATAATAATAATAATAATAATAATAATAATAATAATAATAATAATAATAATGTATCACTTACTCTGAACAGAGAGAGACTTAGCATTACAAAGGTCGATGTATTAATAAAGTATTTCTTAATTTCTCATAATTTTTCTTAAACTATTGTTTTACAAAAAAATAAGTATTAATTATCCATGCAATTTACACAATAACACCTATTATTTATCATTTTTTTTATGATCTACTAGAATAAGGTGAGTAATTACTCCAGAAAATGGAATAAGATCATAGATAAGATATTAAAAAAACTATTGTAAAAGTTATACTCGAGTTTACAAGATTTTATTTGAATCTTATAAGACATTAAAACATGCTCATGTATTATAAAATTTAAACTTCAGAATATCAAATATCATTTTATTTATAAGAATAAAAAGTTATTTTTATCTTAAAAACAACTTTTTTTTGTCTAATAAATTTATGAACAAAATCTTATTAACATGCAAGTCTTCTAAAATCTATATATTAAAATAAAAATCATTATAAAATAATATCACATAGTAAAATGTAAAAAATAAATAAATTTAAACGTTATGATAAAACTGTTTGATCATAATAAAATATTTATGCAGTTTATTATTTTATCCTTTTCTCTTTCCATTTAACTAAAAATTATTTAAAAATTCAAAGTTACATAAGATATAATTAATAAAAGAATAACCGATATGATCTTGAACTTTGTAAACAACAAATAAATAAAAAAGTTGACACACTCAAAACGAAAAAAAGGAAAATATTAATAAAATATAATGTATCTAACCACTTTCCTGAAACGAGAACGAAGGTACTGAAATATTAGTAAAATATAACGTAATTAATTCATTTTTTAATACGTAGGTGAAGTTAGTTTTTTTTTTCTTTACGTTATTTTATGTGAAAAAAAATTAAAAAAGAAATAGTATAGTATAGAATGAAAACATCAATTTTGAGAGAAATCGGAAGGCAGTAGGTACTGAATCAGCAGAAAATATGCGTGATAATTGTAAACTACACAAACCCCAATATTTTGAGTACGTTGAAAACGAAGAGAAGTTTGACTAATTTGTCTGATATTGAAAATCTAGACAATAGATGCTCCAGTTGCATTAATAAAACATAAATAATAAATTGCTACAAAAAACGAAAATACTATTTCTAATTTATAATTTTTTTATTATTTATCTGAGACCTGATTTTGTAGTATAAAAGACAGCATTGACTAACTTAGCAGTACTATAGTGTAAAGTGCAAAGATACTAAAAAGACAAAGTTGTACCGAAATAATTGGGATTTTAGCATTAATAATAAATTGTAGCGTAGGAGAGTGAGCAAAACTTGTGGGGGGCACAGGAGTGTGCTGGTCCTAGGCCTCGGAAAGTGAAGCAGCAAGCAAAACAGTGCACTGTGCTGTGTGGAACAACGTGGGGAGAAAAGTAACCATCAGGATCCGACCGCAACCTCAGCTTTTGTTTTTCCTTCAACTAAATTAACCGAAACTATCCCCTCAAATTACCAAACTACCCTCTCCTTTCTTTCCCAACTAACCTCTCACCACCCAAACCTCCTAACTGCATTTACAACAATTACTGTTTTGCCACTCCCCCTTCTATATCTCCCTCACTGCCTTCAACACTGTTTATAAAACACATTTCTTTTTCTTTTCCCAGGTTTGTTTCTGCCTCTCTGTAACGGGTTTTCCCTGGTTTCAGCTTTGTCGTTTCGCTTGGTTTTTTCTCTCCTCATGCATTATTTTATGTTATGGAAATTTGAACTCTTCAGATTCTCTCTCCGTCCCCCACGTTTCTTTCTCTTTTCAGTGCTGTTTTATTTTATGTTTTTTTGTTTTTGTATTGCTGTGGGGATATAAACGACTTCGGCATGCGTTCCACTGCAGGGGAGAGGAAACGTTATTGCTTGTTGCTGTTCTGTGTTGTTCGAGGTCGTTTTCTAGTGTTGGAAATCAGTTGGCTTTTTTAGCCGTTAAATGATTCATCTAGCTTGCTTACTTGCAGGTCAATTACATGTGTGGTTTGACATTAAGTTATACTTGATTTTTGAAGTGCTTCTATCTTTTCATTTTTTTTTTCTTTTCTATCTTGTTTTTTTTATTGTATTTATTATTATTTTTAACTCTCTTTTTCAGTTCCCAATCCACCCCTTATGTGTGAACTTTTAAATTTTTCTACTAATATTTATTTTGTTTTGGAAAGATGACAGGTAGACACCTAGAGATTTTAAAAATGGAAAGTGGAAGCTAGAGAGACAAAGGAGAGAGAGAGAGAGAGAAATGTTAAACCAAGAAGGTTAATAAAGTGTTTAGAATGATAAGGTGTTGATGTATCATTATTGTTTATTTTGACCACATTACCTTTGTATGTTTGTTTTCTTGAAGTGGTGTATAGGAGGTATAAGAACTGTTTTTTTGCTTTGCTTTGCTTTGCTTGGCTGTTTTATGTCCCCCCACCCCATTTTGTAGTGCAAACTCTGTGTGTGATTTCTGTTTCGCTTTGTGTTTATGTTATCTTCGTCTTGCAGGTGGTGAAGTTGCATTGTTTCTGGTGGATTCTGACTTTCTGAGTGTGAGATAATGATGGAAGGGCGGCGGCATTCGGTTGATATTCCAATTTCTAAAACTCTTGTGGCATTGAGGAGAGTGAGGTCATTGAGGGATCCGTCAACGAATTCTATGAGCAAACTCTCTTCTTTGGTTGATAATGTGCATTGGGAAAACGGTTCTGCTAATGACATTTCCCTGCGGTTTTCTGATGCTGCTCGGCCACATGACTCCGATGATAATGCTGCTCTCAGATCAAGAAATTTAGGTTTCAAGGGACAAAGGGAGCAGAATGATGCTGATTCTGTATTCAACTCAAGGTTGAAGCCTAGTGGGGTTTCTTGTCAGGATCTCCAACAAGATGGTGAACTAGTTTACTCTAAGTGTAAAAGTGAAAGCTGTGATAGCAACCATGGGGATAAAGGATTGGACTTGGCTTGTATCGTGCTTCCAAGTAATAATGATTTCAAGGATGGGGATTCATGTTATACGGCAACTGCTAGATCATCTCAATTAGGGAGATTAGATTGCTCTAAGTCAGCGAAAAAGTCTCTGCGCAAGAATCAAGTAAAACCATCGGAGTTAGTAGGAAGTACTGATAGCAATGTTAGTCCATACCCTTCTGGTTATGATGCTTTCTCACCCTATTCAGTAGGTATAAATCAAGATATCGATGGTTTAGATGATAATGATAACGGGTGTGGAATAAGCTGCTGTTGGTCAAAATCACCAAGATTTAGAGAATCAAATCTATATGGTGAGATAGAAGACCGTCCTTTGATATCTCAGCGTGTTGATGAGTCAGATCTTCATGCACACAGAAGCATGAGACACAATGGTGGTGGGATTAGTCTGAATTTGGAAACTCCTAGAAGTTTGTCCATGAAATTTAGGCCTAAATCGTTCAGTGATTTGGTGGGACAAAATGTGGTAGTGAGGTCTTTGTTGGGGGCTATCTCCAGAGGAAGGATAACACCATTTTATCTCTTCTATGGTCCACGTGGCACCGGCAAGACATCTGCCTCTAGGATCTTTGCTGCTGCACTGAATTGCCTTTCTTTTGAGGAGCAGAGGCCATGTGGGGTATGCAGAGAATGTATTATATTCTTTTCTGGAAGAAGTAAAGATGTTAAGGAAGTGGATTCTGTGAGAATCAATCGCAGTGACCAGGTTAAATCCCTTGTTAAGAGTGCAAGCATCCCTCCAGTTTCCTCTCGGTTCAAGGTTTTCATTGTTGATGAGTGCCAGCTATTGAAAGGGGAGACATGGGCAAGCATTTCTAATAGCCTAGAGAACCTTTCTCAACATGTGGTTTTTGTGATGATCACTCCTGACTTGGATAAGCTTCCTCGGACTGTTGTTTCCCGGGCTCAGAGGTATCACTTTCCAAAGGTTAAAGATGCTGACATTGTATGCAGATTACAAAATATTTGTGCCGAAGAAAGTCTTGATTTTGAACAGGAAGCTTTGGACTTTATTGCTGCAAAATCCTGTGGGTCTGTCAGGGATGCTGAAATGATGCTTGATCAGATGAGTTTGCTTGGTAAAAAGATCAATATCTCTTTAGCTTATGAACTTGTAAGTCTAGCACTTTTGTTCCATACATGTTTAAATTCAATTTTTTCCTTGGCATTCTTGCTTACCCATTTGTTGTTTGGCAGACTGGGATCGTTTCTGATGATGAATTACTCGATTTGCTGGATCTAGCTTTTTCATCCGACACTTCAAATACAGTCATTAGAGCTCGGGAGCTGATGAGATCAAGGATAGATCCTTTGCAACTTGTATCACAACTAGCAAATCTCATTATGGACATACTTGCAGGGAAATGTGAAAATGGTGGTTCAGAAGTCAGAAGTAGATTTTACAGGAAATATACCTGTAAGTGGTGTTCCTCAAGCATAATTTATTTTATATTCTATTTAGCTTTAAGAAAAAATGCATTGGGTGTTTTGACATTTTTGCATTTAATGTTTGTCTCTCTGGCAAAATTCTATTCTGCTCATATCTTAATTCTGTAATCTGGCTGGTTGTTTTTATTATAGCGGAAGCTGATCTGCAGAAACTAAACAATGCATTGAAAATACTTTCTGAAACTGAGAAGCAGTTGAGAATTTCGAAGAATCAAACAACATGGTTCACCGTAGCTCTCCTACAGTTAAGCTCTGTAGATTATCAATCTGTGGATGCAAATGACACCAAATTTAGTCTTAGAGGTGCATGCAATGGAGGTGAGGTTAACCTTTTTCCTAGGCTTGTTACATTATTTTCAATTCCTTTTCTCCTTGGTGTGTGGTTTTGTCAGGTAGAAAATTCTAACCTTTCTCTTTATTCCTTAAATGAATATAAATAGTAACATCGGAATTACACTATCCACAGGTCAAAACTTGGAGAATTTTGCTACAGGTCTGTGTGCTAACAAGTCATACAGATTAGAAGTGCCGGAGGATCACAATGGAACATTGGATTCCATTTGGTATAAAGCCACTGAGATGTGTCATTCTAGTCAGCTCAAAACTTTTCTCAGGAAGAAGGGGAAGTTGTCTTCACTTCATGTTGATCGCAGTACAGCTTGTAATTTTCTTTCCCTTTTCCTAGTGTTGCTATTCATTTACCATTCAGTTAAAAATTTCCCTCATCACAGTATAGCTGCTTTCTGCTGTTATGTTTGGGGGGGTTTTTGAAACACTTCTTTGAGAAATTTGCTTCTTTATTGCCTAAAGAGAAAGGCCACCAACACGCCCTTTTAGGTATACACTCATGGTGGTTGGAATTTATTAGAAATGACAGTTGTGTGGGTCACACTTTTATTTTATAAACTTCTCTCTTGATTTTGTACTTTCCTTATAAATTTTAACCATTTGGGGGGAGTGTGTTTCTACTACTTAATACTTAATACTGAGTGGTGAATTTGATAATACACTAATTTGCAGGTCTTGCTATTGCCGAGTTGGAGTTCCACCATAGCCACCATGTATCCAAGGCCGAGAAGTCATGGAGAATGATTGCAAGCTCCTTGCAATTCATATTGGGTTGCAATGTGGAGTTGAGGATCACTTATACGCCTTGTGCTTCAGATTCTAAGTATTCCAAACTGAAGAGATCAACGTTCAGTATCTTCACTTGTTCCCGCAGAAATCGGCAACAGAAGTCACTATCATCTAATGAACAAGGAAGTGAATCAGATTATGGTGATTGCACCTCTGAAAATCCCATGATGAAGGACAAAACTTGTACCTCTGATTGTGGAATGGATGCTGTAACAGCTTTGAGGAGTTGTGAAGGGAATTTGCTGAGCTCAGGAGAAAGATTTTGCAATAGATCATTTCAAGAGAGTATGAGAACATCATGTGCTGAAGTTGATTCTTCCAAGGAAAAGGGATGCAACGGTGCTCATCTAGATCCATCAATCCTGGATTCAGATAATGATCATCACTTCAACTGTTTTCCTAAAACCCTTTGGCGTCAAAAGAAGTTCCGTTCTTCATATTCATCCAAGTTGAGTTTTCAAGGCATTCAACAACAGAAAGATTTTGTTTTATCTGTCCCGAAGTGTACATGTTCTGGGACATATACCTATGCTAATGAACCCTGCATTTTTTCCGGTAGTTGTAAGAATTGCACCAAAGCCTCTTAGAAGAAGTAAGTCGACTTGTTTTGTGTTACATTGTTATAATTGTTGAGACTGCACTACAGTGATAGAGTAGCATAGTTGGATAGAATGAAATGAAATTAACATTCTTGTGCTTTGATTCAGAAGTTCCAAATGTTGAAAATTCATTTGGTGTTCTCCATGAAATAAGTGCCATAAACTTGTGGACTGAAAAGACTTAATTGTGATGTATAGACATCTATCGTGCATGGGGAGTAGCTGTTGTTGGATTAAGGTGGTTCCTCGTACCCTTATATGTATCTTAGATAATCCGATTATTAGTAATAACTTGTAACCATAATCGATTATGACAACTATATATTATGAACTTTGTGTTCTTTCGTTCTCATGTCAGGTTAAGAAAATCCACCCATCCAAACTTATCTCAGTGTATGAAAAATTTGGTTTGAACAACCCACCATCGAAGAAGTGAGACACCATTACCTTTTTTCATAAGAACACCAACACATTACAGGTCACACTACCAAACACTAGCTCAAGTTACGCAAAAAAACAATCAAATTGCACTTTTAACATCTCCTCAACCAAAAATACATCATAATAAAGGGCTTAAGTGAGAAAAAAAGATCTAGTGCTAAAATCTGTTTTCAATGACAAAATCAAACACCCAACCACTAGAGTCAACCGATTTTCAACAAGGGTTATTCTTATAGGCATGAATGGGTTCAACTTTCACAAATCTCTACTACATGGCACAGTGGAAAAAAAAAATAAAATTGAAGTCACATTGCTTTTCTCACATTTGCTAATTGTTTTTGTTGTTGTTTCTTCGTAAAAAAGTGAGGATGCACAAACTCCTCTCTTACAAATCTTCATTTTTATTTTCATACATCAACTGACGTAAACATTATTTTTTCTCAAATACATCTTCCTCTGCCATAAATAAATGGAAATAATTAAAACATTAAAGATTAAGCTATTTTTTTTTTCTTAGAAATAAAATGATGAATTCTTTAAAGTCCCATACCAAAAATTAATGTCTCTAAAGTCACTAGTAAATTAAAAATAGTGAATTGATTTTCTTACCAAAGAAATATTTATTTTTCGTTCACACAATAATTTTAAATTTTAATATTTTTCTAGGCTAAATTACAGTATTTTCGAAGGACAAAAATGTGTTTCAGTGTTTTCACAGAGTATGATTGTAAGTACTCGCATCTTTAACATTGTATTTGGTACAACAAATTTGCTGTATACGAGAACCAATTTAAGTATATTTTTGAAAATTTTAGAATTTTGATACTAGTAAATTTGTGAAAAAAAATTTGAGTAAAAAAATTATAATTTATGAAAAGGTTTCGAATAAAAGTATTATATATAAAATGAAGAGAAAACAAGAGATTTATAAATGTTATATGTAAATGACTAAGTTTTCTCAGTTTTTTTCTTTTGATTGCTTTTATAACTTAATAAATAATACTTTAATACTAATAATTATTTTCTCAATTAGTTATTTTAAAAAAAATTGTATTTTAAAATATATACTAAGAGAAATTTACTTTATACAAAATCCAAGGTCCACCCTTGAACAAAAACATAACTGAGCAAGAAGACTCATACTGGATCTTGGCGTTTCAAGTGACAAGAGAAAACGTTTCGTTGAATTGGAATTGGAGGCAGAAAACAAGGACAATTTCAATGGCTGATGATAATAACCGTTGCGTGAAACTGCTATGCCGCCCGAAGAAACCCAGCACCAAAGGATCCGACCCGGAAATCCATTTCTGGCTCGTTGGATCCCCGTTCCTCCCGCCGCTCACCGTCGCTTCCTTTTTCCGATGTATCCACTCTCTCCCCTCCTCCTCCCCCGATTTCGGCAAGGAATTGGAGGACCTGCGCACGCTCCTCCCTAAAGGCTTCGAACTCATCGGAGCTGTAGCCTCCGGCGAGGAATCCAACGCTCGTGCGGCCGTGGACGCCGCCCGTTCAATGCGGAAACTTCTCTACGGTGAAGGAACAGATCGCCCGGTGATTGGAGCTGTTTGCGGTTCAGATTCCGGCGACCTGCGGTTTTTTGTGTCTGAGAGTGGGAGTGCGACGAGCCTTGAGGCTGTTCCGTCGGTAATAGAGGAACGGGATTCGGAGAAGTGTTTGTGGGAGAATGGTTGCCTGCTTCACTGTGAGCTTCCGATTAAGTTGCCTCTCTATTATGCTCTCAAAAATCCAACTGGTAGGTTTTCCTTATTCTCGCTCTCTCTCTCTCTCTCTCTCTGGTTCAGTGAAGCTGTTGATATTTGCAGGAACATAATCTATGCTGCAATTGAAACTTCTCTTTAGGTTTAACTTATGTTATTATCAATCAGAGTCACAATGTTGTACTTTGTAAGTTCCTCATTTTACTTTAGGTTTGCATTTGGGGTTAAGAGGAGCTCATAGGAAGATTATATTGAACGAGTTTCTCCATAAACACTAACAAAAAGAAAAATAGAAAAACAATTGAAATTTGTTTTTTCGTTAGCTAAAGTTGGCTTCTCCATATGCTAATTTGTAGATAGTTTCTCCATTTTTATTTTATTTTTAACTTATAAATAAACTAATTTTAGCAGATGACAAAGTTCATTTTTCAGCTTTTCTCTTATTTTTTTTTTCTTCTAGAAATGTTTATATAGAAGCTCGATCAAACATGTCCGTAACCAAATAGACGAATGAATGATTGATCTAGTTGGATAAGTTTAAATAGGGTCCTCCCGAGTTCTTCTTGACGTCTCTTAGATGTCGTTATGTTTACATACCATTTCTCATTGCCCTATTATTAAACAAAGTAGGGGGATTACTCACAAGGTGTGACACGTGAAGCTAGTAGTTCCGGCCCTTATATTTACAAACCAGTATCCTCTTTAAGCATATGACGGGTTTGATCTCTAATCATGTGATTTGAGAAGCATATGTAGGTAGAGGAGTTGTCCTTTAATTAGTACTTTACACCCTTGGGGATTATTAGTCTATGATTGACAACTTTAGGGATTAGACCTAAAAGAAAAAACCAGGATTTAGTCTTTTTGAGAAAAATGAAGGCAATACAGAGTTGCAAAGTAGTGATTGAGCAGAATACCACGTTCAAATTCCGGTAACTGTCTTTTGTTGAGAAAAATAAAGGACGTAGAGAGTTGCAAAGTAGTACCTTTATTGATGGAAGTTGTTCAGCACAGGACTTAAGCTGTGATCTACAAAAATTTCTAGTTGGAAAAACTTTAATGTGAGTTTAAGATTCTATACAACAATATTTTAATGTGAGACAAAAAATGTGGGTTACAGAGAACAGTGGACAGTGACGTTAGGGATCCACAGTAGAAATTTGAATTTGACATAACTGCTGGGAGTAGGATTTGGTTACGTTTTAGTGTACAGATTCACACGAAAACGTCTGGACAGTAGTGAATTATCCAACATGCATCTATCATCACTACCACTTGTTCTAAATGCCATAAATTCTGGACAAATTTGTTGTGCAGATGTTGAGAAGGCATATGTACAGGCTGCTGAAGCTGTTATTGCCAAGTTAAGAGACCCTCAGGCTGTGTACATGTTAGAAACGTCAAACAAAACCTCTCAGGATATACCTCCTCCTGTCATAATTAGAGGTGTACAACTAAACTTTGATGCAGACCTCTCCAAGATCAAGACTTTGGCTGAGGATAATGATGACTCCGATACAAGCTCACCATCATGTTCATACTTTTCCATTGGCCGTAAAGCAGGCTCACCAGTTTTTTCTGCGGAGGTAACAAATGTTGCAATGTTCTTTTATCTTCCATTTTCTTTTCAACTTTTTGGTTTTTTTCCTATATTTTCTGATAGTATTTGTGATTTTGTCTTTTATCCTGTCTTTATTCTTTTCCTTTCTGTTATGTACTTAATGAATATTCAAATGACTACCATTGCCCATTTTGTGAAATTTTCTTCTTCTTAGAATGCAGATACTATTCAAGTTAATGTTCTCTTTAAAAGCTTCCAGAAATCGTCAGCTTCTACTGTCCCTGTTGCAGAATACTTTCCAGGTCAAGATTTGTGGACTGTATTTGATGTCCAATATCTGCTCATTGAAAAATATGATTTACTTTTTGTTTTTAGCTTTTCTTATTTGAAGTTGAATTATTGCTTTCAGTTGAGGAAGAAGCTAGACTCCTTGTTGTGGATATTAAGCTAGATGTACTCTGCTATTCTTCAAGGGAGCTTCCATTAAAATATGCAGTTTCAAGTTTAATCATACCTGGCTTAGTTGACCAGTTAAATATAGTGCAGAAGTTGATGTTGCCCAACCTTTTGGCACAACATCCCCAGGTGAGGAAAATAAGCTTTCTATGCTTCTACGTTCCATGGTGATTCCAATTCAGTAGAAGATCATCCTTCTATAGTTAATGCACGTACAAAGACTTATTGTCATTCCTCTATCCTATCATTCCAGTTTCAAATGAATTTTTTGCTTTTCTCTTGAAAATATTATATACTGTCAAATATGTACATTATTTCTTTGTATACTATAACTCACCTGCGAAAGTGACAATTTCAATTCAATGTGGGCTGTAACGCACCAGGATGACTACACATAATAGTGTTCATCTGAACTTTAAGATATATGAAGATCTGTTCTACAATTATGGAATATTTCTGGTTTAAATGGTTAGAAGAACCAGACCTATATCACCTTTGAGAGGTACTAAGGATTGATTGTGCAAATGACAACGTTAGAAATTAATATATATTAATGTGAGGTACTAATGGTATGAATTTGAACTCAACCTATGGGGCTGCGTATTCTTTCATAATGAAAGTGTGGTATCAAAATTCCAATACCCTAATGATCTTTAGTGACCAACCAGGTCAAATTCACAAAACAAAATTGATTTTATTTCTGTGAATTTTATTATTTATTTTAGTTATTTTTGTTTCATAGTAAAGATATATTTTCACTGTGTTTAATACTTATGTTCTTTTGATTGACTAGCAATTTATTTTTTTGTCAGCTAAAATCTTATCACTTTAGTCCTCCTGGTATTCTGCATCCAATTACTGTTTTCTATGAACTGAGTTTTGGGGAGACAGAAATGAAGCAAGGTATGCTGTTGAACTCTAACATGGATAGGATAATACTTTTACAATGTACTTGTCATTAGAAAATATGGAAAAAAAAAAAAAAAAATTATAATATAA
>Ga0209700_105392_pt1 | contig 21609 bp, 15 predicted proteins | sample SiratroredBW_FD_187528 | JGI IMG/M metagenome (GOLD analysis project Ga0209700, IMG submission 187528) | Root nodule microbial communities of legume samples collected from California, USA - Siratro red BW (SPAdes) (version 2) | ecosystem: Host-associated > Plants > Roots > Nodule | place: USA... | reverse complement strand
TATATATATATATATATATATATATATATATATATATATATATATATATATATATATATATATATGTTTTTCTCACCATAAAAATAATCCATCTCAAACATACTTAGATATGGGGGACAACCATTGGAGGAGGTTTTGTGTCAGGGTATGAAAATAAATTAAATTACAGTACATGAATTAGTTGTAATTTGATATTATAATCTTTTATGAGAAATTTTGAAGAATTTAAAAATATTGTTTAAATATTAACTACTTTTTAACTAGTCATTTTTTGTGATATTTTGTTTGTAATCTACTGATAAATTATTCTGGTTTTCTTAACGAATTTTATATTTCTATTTATTGTTGTACAACATAAGTTGGAAAATTTATCCTGAAATATTTCATGAAAATTTTGTAATAAACATAATTAGTTTTATACAAAACAAAAATGAGAATATATAAAAACTATTTTTTTTTCTTCGATTGTTTTAACAAATTTAAATAAACAATCATATTTGTAAAAAAAATATATTAAAGCCCCAGAATTTTTGGTAGACAAAATTGAGAGAACACCACAAAATTAATAGAAAAATGCGCGTATAAAATTTCCAGGAAAAATTTAGAAATACAAGTCATATTGGTTAAGTTAATTTTTTGTTTGTTTGTGTATAATGGTGGCAAAAAAGTTAGAATATGAGATCTTATGTATATTATATTATATAAACTCCCACCATTTGCTCGATTAGTGTACATATAATGAAAATAGAGTTTGGAAAATAAAAAAAATATACTGTGATAAAAATAATTTAAAACAAAATATGAAATTTATAATGTACAGAAATAACTATTAAATCTCACATAAAGGTAAAAAATAAAAAAAACTTAAAGTGTAATAATAAAAAAAAAAATGCTCTTTCAATGACTAAAATAAATTAACAAACACTAAAGTAAATAAAAATAAATCAGTTATATAAGTCTTCAACTTAATTTAATTAGTCAGGACTGTAAAATATAAAATAGTTTTTTAATATAGTACCATTGGTAATTAATTAATCAATACACTAGTTTAGAAAATTTTATTTACATTAGTATTTGTTCTACAATTGTTAAAATAGATCACAATTAATCAACTAGTCTAGTTCATCACTATAGGATTAAAAAAAAAATATTTTTTTAATTGGTTAAAAAATTGAACTCAATCCACGTAGTTGAACTCATGGTGAGTTATACCGACATACCAATTCACCTAAAAAAAATAATTGCAAAATAGTGTTAGATTAAAATTTTAGTTATTTTGATTACATATTGTGAGAAAACTTGGAGTTGATTAAAACAAATAATGTTATTTTTTTTGAAAAATTTGGAGTTGATGAAGATTGAAGAAAGAGTTGGAATGCAATTTTAATTCTTTAATTCATTGTGAAATGTGTATAATGTGAAAAATTTTAATCATAAATTATGGAATCTTAATTTTATGTATCATAATGTGTTCAAGTTACCAACTCATAAATCATAGTCTGGATTAATGTTTTTCAGATTATATGACCACCCATACCAATTTACAAGGTGGACAAAAGTAAGGCCTCTTTTTTACAACTATAATTTGTCTTCCCCTATTTATATAATTGCATTTATTACATCATGATAAGAAAATCAAATAAAATATTCCTATTTTTAACTTAAAAACAATCACATACATTTCATTTAAACATATTTATTATTTTTTTATCAGGCCAAAATATTTATATAGTTATGAATTAAAACAAATTTAATTAATTTATCAAATTCTAATTAAAACATATATTATAGTGATGGTGTATAAAATTTTAAACTCTTAATTCATAGGATGGAATATACCTTTTTTTTTTTTAATTTTCTTTAGAAACGGTGAAACCCTTGGGCTCAAGGCCCAATCCTTTTTTCCTTCTTTTCGTATTTTGTTTTTGGTTTTCAAAAACAAAAACAACTTGTATGGTTTTTTCTCTTTTAAGTTCTCACTTCATTTATCTCTTTATTCTCACTCCAATTATTATATGTTCTACCTGACTAGATCCTACTCTTCTTTAATTTTAGTTTATGAGAACTTCGGTTCTCTCAACTAGTTTATAAAATTCTTTTCAAATTGTGTTATTTTTCTTGGTGTTATAGACTTACAGGTGACTAGATTGTTAGATTTTCAATAGGTTTTGTTTAGACTCCAAGTAAATTTCAGGCAAGAGGAATTATTTTGAAACATTCTTGAGATGATAAATTATTATGATTATATACTTTGTTAAATTGAAATGAACAACTTTTAGATTTTAATTCAAGAGTTTTAATTTCATTTGTCAAGATGAGTATTGGATGGTGAATTTTGGGTTGAGTTATGGTATATGCATGTTAGTTTTAGAAACAAATTTAAGGTGTGTTTAGAGATTTGTAGAAGGTTTGAAATTAGTTAACCAGTTTTGAGAATTTGTAAGATTGAATTTAAACTATTAAAAGTTTCACACTAAAGTTGGGTCTGTTATGTGCACTATGAGAAATATTAGTAATCATATGAAATTTAGGTTTCTATAGAAGTTTAACTTTTAGACATATTAGGATGAGAAATTTGGCTTAATTGGAAGTATAACTGATTTTGTGAAAATTAAGCAGAATTGAAAATTTTGCAAGATCCACAGACCAGATGGAATTTCACTTAATATATTTACTTTCTTGCTGTGACTTGTGATGACGGGCATCTTCAGAATTTGCAGTAGGGACTCGTCATCAAAATGGATAATTTTCGCAATTTGGTGTGCAGCCTACAGAATAGAACTTCTCCAACCAATTTTGTGTGCAATCCAGATCCAACCAAATCACAGCCATTGATAGTTTATTGCACAGTAATTAAGCGAGAGAGAATATGATCAATGATCTAGATCTGAATCCTGTGATTTTCTCTCTGGTTGTTAACCAGAGAGGATCCAATCAACTAGTCAGTCACCTGAACCCAACTGCATCCAGCATCTTTTCTTAGCCCTCTTGTTTTGATCAATGCTCTCAAATGTCCAATTTCCTCCCACATGCCAAACCGAGCATACAGATTTGACAGCATAATGCATATCCCAACATTTTGAGGATCTAACTCGAGAGCCCTCTGAGCTGCTAATTTTCCAATGTCTAAATCCCCTCGATCCACACAAGCACTGAGTAGAGCTCCCCACATTGAAACAGTACAATTTCCCATTCCCTTATAGAGTGCCTCATTCAGCAATTCCAACGCCCGCTGCAATTCACCAGCCCTACAAAGTAAATCAACCAGGCAGCTGTAATGTTCTGGACCATGATCTAACTTGAATTCATTAGCCATTGATTCAAAATACTTGACACCAGCATGAACTTGGCCAGTGCGACCACAAGCAGATATCACTGTCAAGAATGCTATTCCATCCGGCCGGATTCCTTCCATGCACATCTCATCATACAAATCAATCACTTCCTTGTAATGGCCGTTCCTACCGTACACACCAAACATTGAAGTCCATAACACAATGTCCCTGCTTCTTCCTTTTTTCCTAATGTCCATCCCCACCAACTCGAACACTTGCCAAGCCTTCTTCACTAATCCACACTTACCATACATCTCAATCAACGCGCTCTGAAGAAACACATCACTCTCTACATCAGGTGTCGTACGGAGCAAGTAACCATGCACTTGCCTACCCATTTCAACAGCAGACAATCCAGTGCATGCACGCAAAGCTGCTGATAGAGTAAAGTGATCATGCTTCAATTTCAACACGTGCATCTTCCTGACAAGTTCAAGTTCCCGAGCCCAAAGCCCAGCTTCGCCATAACCTGACAAAAGTGCATTGGCACACACAGTGTTCTTCTCAGGAATTTCATCGAACACAAGGGCTGCATCTTGTACATTCGACAATTTGGAGTACAAATCGATGAGAGCACTACCCACGAACACACTAGAAGACCAACCTGATTTTACAACCTGGGTATGTATCTGCTTTCCAAAGTTAAGGTCTTTGACTTTGGAGGAGGCGGTCAACGTGCTACACAAAGCGTAGGTATCTAAGGGGACACCGTTGGTGTGCATGAAGGAGAAGGAGGTGAGAGCGAGAAAGGGGAAACCTTTGCGACAGAAATCAGATATTATGGCGTTGAAGTGTAATGGGTTGGTGGAGTTCATGCATTTGAAGAAGTTTTTGAGAAAGTTAAGGTTGGTGTTAGGGAGGCATTCTGCGTATGTGGCAATGAGTTGGGTGTGGAGATGATGGGAGAGGAAGATGATGCCTGTTCTGAGTAGCTGAGCGTGGAGTTTCTTAATGGCTGAATCATTGGCACTTATACGAGATTGGTGCAAGAACTCAAATATGTTGAACTTAGACATGTAATAAGAAAATGAAAATGGAATCAAACAGAGTCGTTCTTGATAATGTTGATGCTAGCTACATACACAAGTATCAGGGTGCAAAAATGGCATTGCTCAATCATCGTTTCCCTGAAATTCAAAATCATTGTACATTGTACTTTGAAAGCAATATTAGAGAATCCGTGAAAAGGAAATCAAGAGAGAAAATAGGACAAAAAAAAAACTAAACAAGATGGAGAAACAAGATATCATGCACAAATTATTACAAAATTCAGGACGAACTAGTCAACTTTTGAATTATAGAACACATACATAATAAAATCCTAGAGTGGGATTCTTGATATTTTTCACACGTGAGTAGGGTGCAACAAGCATCACTCCTCCTTCGTCCCGAGATGATATTCTCGTTATAAGTAACCCATAATTTAATTTACGAAAACCTTTTTATGGGATGAAGCAAGAATTTAACAATTTATTAATTAAAAATAATAGAGAAATTCTGAACCTATAATTTAATCAAAGTTAGCTGGCATAAGAAGTCTTAAATAGTTATGAATAGGAAAAACCCTAATGAGCGAAAAACTCAAATGGAAGAAATAACAAAATATCAAAAATAGTTTTGGATATTATTCTCGCTCCTAAACACCATGAGATTACATTGACTGTATCAAGAAAAAAAAAATAATTATTATAAAACACGTATTTGATAGAAAAAAAATGTAACATTCTTTCTTAATGACTTGATTCATTCTTTCTATTTCACTAGTGTTTTGGTTGAATGATTAAAGTAAAATAATTTTTTTCATTATAGAATTTTATTTTACATCCGTGAAAATTTCATATCAACTGATTAAATAAAATATTTCAATAATTTGATAAGAAAGCCAAATTTTATTAATCAGTTTAATAAGATTGAATTAAACTTAAAATTAATTTTTTAAAATGATATCAAAATTTATTTTATTATTAAGTAAATAACCCTTCTTCTCTTTCAATGTTTTGTGAGGTTGGAGGGATTAAAATAATCTAAATAATCTTAGTTTATTCAACCCAAGACAATTCTATAAGCTATACTTAAACCTACTATTATGAGTAGTGAAAGTTTGGCTTCAAATTCACAGAAAGGAAGAAAAAAGAAGAGGGGAGGAACAAAATGAAATATAGTAATGTTTTTCATCAGTTTATGATGTTATTTGCCTATAATACACTTGAAAGGTAACCTGAAAATCCAAATTACACAGTAAACCTTTCTGTATGGGTGAAATTTTTCTTGACGCCATGTTGAAAGGAAAAAGCTATGCAACAAAAAGTATCTTCAGATTTACTTTGGCTGCATCATGTCATATATGTAAGGCAGAGGTGATGTTAAAAAAAATGTCTTGTGTGCATGGAATAGTAAGGCCACCCATTGGATGAGTGAAGCCAAATTCTTCCTCGGCTATACTTAACAGTTGTTGAAATGAGGGTTGATTCAACAATGACACTGGTATCACAAATCTCTTCTTTTCACCCTCTCCTACATACACAGCAAAGTACCCTTTAGGCACATCTAGTGTCTGATTTGTAAACAGATTAGACCGGCGAAGAATGTGTTTGGCACTCAAGGCAGTTGGAAAAAGAATAGCCATCATTGTAGTATTGTTTAGAGCTTGCAAGAGGTGGTTATTACTTTTGAGAATGGAGTTGGTGGAAAATGCTTAGTACATGGTGTGTATTTATAGATGAAAGAATTAGGAGGAATCAGTGGTTTTTATTAGTGTGGGACATGCATCCAAAAGATCACGCGGCCTGTACTCAAAATAATTGGCATGAAACGCGTTGATGACCCTCTCTTCTTATTTATTGCACAAACTGAAAACTTCCGAGAAAACACATACACTTGGCTCAGCAAATTGATTTAACACACATACAATAGTTTATGGTTTTGAGAGGGACTAGACAAAGATGATAGAATTCACTATTTCATTTTTTTGTTTTGGTCGGAGAGTAATAACTCATGAATATATGCTTAGTTTTTTTTTTAATCTTAAACTTATATTAATAATGAATTTTTACTTGTTGATAGCGTATCTTTTTTTTTATATCACTCCTGACTAAACATTAAACTCTTCGTTAATACAAATCTCAATTTTTCCAATATATTATCTATCATAGTTATTTATTTTTCTCTTAGGTCTCTTTAACTAGGTATCAAGAAGACTCCAATGTTCACAAATAATTCTTCTTCAAACACGGGTGCGTCTACTGTTTGTTGACAAGATGATGTAAGTGCAATTCCTACCACTATTTTGTACGTTTGAAATGTAACTGGCTAGATTGGATCCACCTTTCACCTCAAATAGACAAATATCATCTGATTATTAGCTGTGCAATAGCATATTCTGATTTGTACCAAGTCATAAACTCATAATGCAAGTTCACAGATTAGAGGGTAAACATCATTGATCTGATGACAAAAGATAATTGGGCCAGTGACCAAATTTGATTATCAACTACCACTTTGTACGATGCAAATTTAAGTGGCTAGATCCACGTTTCTGCCATCTGAATATTCCATTGTACTGTTCCAATTAGAATGAAAGTCCACGGATTGGAATTCCATGATCAATTATTTCCCAGTCAACTTTCAAAGGCTAACTGAATTCAAATTAAATTCCAACTGCTTTTAGACTTTGATTTATTGGAGGCCATTGAGTGATGTATATGTCTTCAGAAAGACAATCCTTTGCTTCCTATAACTCATGCCACTTATATTCTTCCTTCTGATAAACCCTAAGATACTACTTGTTCTTGTCAGATCACAGTTGTCGATCGCGATTAAAAGTATTCTAAACCACATGCAGAGAAACTTAAATTGGGCCAAATATAGTTACAACTTACAATATGCTCTAAGTGAAATTTGGAAAAAAAGGATTATTAACGAAAAGGCCACTGACATTAAAAATCCGGAAGGAACCCATTAACAATTCCGAGTATTCATTAATTGGTGTTACAGAAAATGTTACATGATATTAATTCGTTGAGATTGCTTAGTTCGTTAATGAGTTGTTAATCATCCCTTTAACAATTACTGTAACATACAGCTCAAATTCCCTCTCATATCTGTTATATTATATCAATATAATGAGAATCTTTTATTCTCTGAACTCCAAGACGCGTTGCATATCAACTTATGTGATTCGTATCTCTTCTGGAAGCAATGATAGAAACTGGGTCTTCCACCATTAACTTTTGTGCTGTCTGTGCTCCGTTAACAGAGGAAGCTTCCCGAATCCTACTTGGTTGATTTGTGTGCTGTGGATATCAGCTGTATTGTGATAGCTTAATCAAGGTAGGCTTATTATTATCATTATTTCACTAATAATTAAATTAAAAAGGTATTTTTCACATCTTAATTCAATGTACTAGTTTAGTTGTCCACTCAATTATTGAATGATTCCTGTACTATTCCTAAACTTCAAAACCATGTGCCTCAGTGCTTTTGTAGGAAATTTTGAGGATTCAACAATGATTTTGGCTGAACAATTTTATAGGCTATACTTTAGCATCCTTAAGGATATCAAAGTTACTTTCAGATCTAGATTAGTACCTAGATAATTATCCTGAGCAGTGAAACACGCATAGAGAACAACAAGAAAAGGGGTAAAAGAACTGTAAATAACATGGAATATAGTCAAGTTTGTAATCCATTCCTTTTGTACTGATGTTCTTTGCCTATGATACAATTGATTGCATATTTGAAACCTTTCAGCACGGGTAAACTTTTCTGACACCACATGTTGAAAGGCAAAAAAGGCAAAAAACATGAAGCAAAAACTGTCTTAAAACTTAGTTCGCCTTCACAGTCATAGCCTATGTAAGCCAGAGGTGATGTTAAGGAAAAATTCTTGTGTGCAGGGAATAATGAGGCCACCCATTTGATGACTGAAGCCAAATTCTTCCTCAGCTATACTCAGAAGTTCTTGAAACGAAGGGTGGTTCAAATATGAAACCGGTATCACGAATCTCTTCTTTTCACCTTCTCCTACGTACACGGCAAAGTGGCCTTTAGGCACATCCAGTGATGTTGCAGCTGCATGATTTGGAAAAGATCGGCGAAGAATGTGTTTAGCGCTCAAAACATTAGGCAAACGAATAGCCATGTTGGTTAGAAGTTGGAAGAGGTTATTGTGTTTGAGAATTGAGTTGTGTGGAGAAAGTGTGGGATATGGTGTGTATTTATAGATGAAAGCGAGAGGAAAAAAAAGAGTGGTGAGAGTAGACCTATGGTATATTAATTGGTGTGGGTCATGTGCATTCAAAGGAACGCGCAGTGTGTACTCAAACTTATTGGCCAAAACGTGTTGATGAACTTCACTACTTTTCTTAAATGACTCACTAATTAATTATTTCAACAAACATCATATAAATGCAAGTTTCTACCTCTTTGTACGGTGGAGACCCAATTGGTTAGATTAGATCCACATTTCTCTTCAGATATTATCTTATAATTTTGGATTCATCTCATCTTAATGCAAGTTCCCTGGTTGAAAGGTAACCACATTGATAAAAAGATGATGTGATACACTTTTTTTCTTGACGATGGTATGAATATTATGAACAGCTCTTTCGTACAATGGAATTCTATTGGTTAGATTCACATTAATTGGCCTCAGAAATCATCTGGAAGTATTTCCCGTGCAAAACATGTACTAACTATACTCATCTAATCTGAATGCAAGTTTACACTGATTGAAATTCCGTGATCAATTATTTACTAGTTGCCATCAAAACTGAACTACATTCAAAATGAATTTAGAGTGCTTTTGCCATTCGATTATTAAACACAATTTACTGATTTTTAGGGCTTCATCATCAGACTGAACCCTTTTCTCCCACTATTTCTTTCCCTTCTGTAACTTTTCGGAAGATGCTAAACAGTGAGGATATTAGTTAAATAATTAAAAAATAGTTTTTCATTGACCTTTGAAAACAAGATATTCTTTCAATGAATAAAGATAATGTGACACCCTTGTTTATGGGATACTTTGACAACTGTTTTCTTTAATAAAATAATAATATATAGTTGTAATATAGTTGTAGAAGTGGTGGGAAAGTATCACCACCCTTCTATTATATTATACTGTCCAATCCTTTCCTTTTTTGAGACCTGCAAGTTTTATTGCATGTTGCTTTTAAAAAAAACATTTTTTTTTTTGCTTTTGATTCTTTGTAAGAGAAGTGCGATAAGTGTCAAAGGATTTTAGAGATTATGAAAAATTACATGCAACAAATTTGAGTGGAAAGCAGAAAAATATAACATATCTCTTGATTTTCTTATTGCACGAAATATATATATATATATATATATATATATATATATATATATATATATATATATATATATATATATTATTTGATTATCAAAACATAAAATATAACTTAAAGAGTTGGTGTAACTTTGGAAAAGAAAATAAAAGTGATCACCATATGAGGAGGAAGAGTTGCCAAAAAGTGGATTAAATTCGACTCACCAAAAATGTTCATTGAACGTTGAACCCGTAATGAATTGGGTTGACTCACCAATCCTAATAAAAGAAATTAAAAAAATATCTTGATGCAGTGGAACACAAAATTATGTGAGAAAAATATACATAGGGACATAAATGATTTAATATTGGATAATAATTTATTTTTATGATTTTGGATTATATTTTGAGTTTAATTAAGACGACTTTCAATTGTATTTGTTTAGTAAGATGAATGCTGGATTGACTTTTAATATTATTTATATTTTATTTGAATGTTGTTTAGAAATTATTGTTTAGTGTTTATGTTAATATGGATATTGATATAATATTTAAAATTATCATGTATTACTATATGTTATATATTAACATATTTTATAACTATTATATACATATTAATATGATGATTATTTTTCATAGTTGTTTGATTAATCTAAAATTTGATTTTAATTCATATCAGAAAAATAAGTAAATTACAGAAAAAAGTTAAAACACTTCAATTTTTTTTAAATTATATTGACTAACCTGTTTAATCTATCAATTCATTATGAACTAATTTTTTTAACCTCACTTATATGTAAGTTGGATTTATCTACTAATTGAGAGGTAGTTAGGTTATATAACTTGTTTTAGCAGCTGAAATATTACTTATTTTTTGTTAAACCAGGAGAAAAACCATAAAGACAGCTCGAGGCACGATTTTTTATCTGCAACAGAAATTTTCTATGCAACTGGTTATTGGGTAACAGAATATCTTATCTGCAACACAATTTTTCTGTGCAACTGGTTATTGGATCTGTATCTTATATCATTATGTTGTATATTAAGTTTTTTTTTTTCTTATTTTATTTTTATTTTTTTTATCAGCATGTTGAATATTAAGTTGTTGATGCATGATTTCTAGGTAGCGATGCATTACATTTTGTTGGCAGAGGAGTCATTAGTTTTGAAAATTTATAGTCTTAGTACTGTGATTTTGTATAATTTACTATATTTATAAAGGTTGGAGTATCAATACTCTCCTTTATATTATTTTTTATTATTGGTTAAAAAAAAACTAAATCAACATAAAGATTTTATGTAATAAAAAAATTAAATAATTTTTGTACTTTTTAAGTTGTTAAAGAAAATTCAAAATCTTCATGTAGTTTGTTTAATAGACTCTAAATGACATCTCATTTAGATCGTCATTTTTTTTAAAAGCTAGCTTGAAGTATATCAACATAAGATTTATATATAATAAAAAAATTTAAATGATTTTATATTTTTTAATTTATTCAAAAAGATTTCAAAATTTTTTAAAGTCAACATAGCTTCCTTTAATAAAATCCCAATGATATTTTCTTTAGAAGTTAATTCATTGTTGATTATTCGTAGCAACTGTACTAGAACGTTAAAAAAAAATTAACCATTGTTGATTTTTGTAGTGATGTCCACGTTTGTGAGGAAATGATTTAGCTCTTTTAATCTATACGCTCTTCAGCCACTTGATGTTATCGTTATACGAGAGAAAATGGTTCAAACTGTACAATAATATATTTGAATGTGTCGTATAATTGTTATTTTTGAAGATAAAAAAAGGAAAATAGTCTATTTCCCAAATTAATTAAGAGAGAGAGAGTTTCGTATGTTATGCTTAATTAGTGCAATTTGTTTTCGTAACAAAAAAGATTTCTCTTAAATTAAATGGTATTTTCCACATTTAATTCGATGGATTAGTTTATTTTGCCACTCAAGCAATTTACACACACACGAAAAACATATAACATGCCTAATGTGTTATATGAAAGTGGAATTTTGACATTTCAACGATTGATTTGGGTTAGTCTGTTGCATTCTTTTTTTCTGACAATTACAACAATTTCACAAGCTATACTCTGAAGAGTAATTTTATCTTAATTATCGATTTTGCTAAAAAAAGTTTCAATATATCTTTAGTTTTTATAATGTGTTTTGGTTTTGATAATTGGTAAATATCAGTTTTTTAAAATAGTTATTGCAAGATCTATTTTTATTTAATCGTTCGTAATATATATATTCATTTTAATCTCTAATATTTTATTAAATTCGAGTTTCTTCTTTTAAGAAAGAAATGATAGGAACTAAAAAAATTTATTCATATATTACAAGGACATGCATAAACAGAAAAAAATATTATTTATTACGGTGACTGAAACTAAATATAGATAATAAAGAAATTAGAAAGTCATCTAAAAAATAGTTTTTCATAAAGACCAAAACCAAAAAGACAATATTATTGAGATAAAAATATATATTTAACTGAAAATAATTTAGATATAAAGTTCATACATGCATGAAGAACAAAATGGTTGAAACAGTAATTAAGAAACAACAACCCAAATGGAACATAGTAATATTTTAAATGCAATTTTTTAATTAACATTATTTGCCGACAGTTCACTTGCAACACAGTCTCAAAATCCAACATAGTAAACTTTTCTGCATGAGTATATATGAAGCTCATGTGGAAAGGCAAAAAACCATAAAACAAGAACTGTCTTCAGATTTGCTTTGACTGCATGTCATGGCCTTCGAAAAGCAGAAGTGATGTTAAGGAAAATGTCTTCTGTGCATGGAATAGTAAGGCCACCCATTGGATGACAGAAGCCAAATTCTTCCTCTGCTATGCTTAGCAGTTGTTGAAATGAGGGTTGATTCAACACTGACACTGGTATCACAAATCTCTTCTTTTTACCTTCTCCTACATACACTGCAAAGTGCCCTTTAGGCACGTCCACTGATGTTGGAGCAGCATGATTTGCAAGCGAATTAGATCGACGAAGCATGTATTTTGCACTCAAAACACAAGGCAAAAGAATAGCCATTACAGTAGCAGTGTTGGTTAGAATTTGGAAGTGGTTATTGTTTTTCACAATTGGTTTGGGTGAAAAATGTTTAGGATATGTTTGTGTATTTATACACGAAAGTGCGTGGAAGAATCAGCTCCGAAAGTAGACAATAATGTGGGACACATCTATTCAAAAGATCATGCAGTGTGTTTTCAAACTTGGGGGCAAAAAGGTGTTAATGACCTTCACTGCTTATATTGAAGAAATTGATACTTTTTTTTATACTGTATTTGAATGGACTGATGAAAAATAAGGGCGTGAAAAAGAAAGGAAAAGAAGATAATTCTAATGAAAAGTGAACTAATTCAGATTACGTGAAAGAAAAATGAATATATAAAGGAAATATGTGAAAAAAATTGTAAGTATATATAATCAACTTAATAGAAAAAATGAATTATAATTGATTTTACGTAATTTTTAGAGCGTCCACAATGTTATATTATATCAATTTAAATATGGAGACGCAAAATGACTTTTATTATTATTATTTTTTAAATAGGAATTGCTCTCAATGTTCAGATTCAATGTAATCTATCAAACTTTCTTATATTTCTTTTGATATATAATTTTCTATTATTCATTTTAGTGAATTGAGTTTGTATATTTAATATTTGAGATGGTTTAATCATTTAATTATATATTAATTAAACATAGTATTTAAATTAGAGATAATGAACCCAGTTAATAATTTAAAATACCAAGAATAGATTTAGAATTTTTAATTTGTTATATCATATTGATGTTGATCAAGGAATTGATTAATCCGCTCTTTTACTAAGAAATCCATTAAAAAAGAAGCTTTCATAATCATCTCAAATCTTCTTTTTCTTGAGAGAAGTGTAGCTGGATGAGAAAAATAATTATTTGAAAACAGATGATATAAATGCATGTTTCTACAACTTTAGTGGTGTGGAGTTTTAATTGGTTAGGTTAGATCCACATTTCCCTGAAATATGATCGAATTGCTTGCCGTACATTCACAACATATACTGATCTGTACTCATTTAATGAAAGTACACTGATTGGAAGGTGAAAGCCATTGATTTAATCTACTATTTGTTGAAAAGATGGTATGAAAAGGCCATAGATGAAATTTGATTATGAAACGCTCTGTTGTACGATGGAAATGTAATTGGTTAGATCCACATTTCCGCCCGCAAAACCATCTGGTATAATCTGCCGTGCAACACATGTACTCATTATACTCATCTAATCACAATTCAAGTCCACTGATTCCAATTCCAATTCCAATTCCATGATGAATTATTTCCTTGTCACCATCAAAACCTTTGCAACATTTAAATTAAATTCACATGGCTGTGTTTGTCTAGAATTTATTTGAAACAATTGACTTCAGGAGTCTGGAGGAGGAACTGATCATTCAGCAATATCTGGTGTATGATGAGGCTGCTGAAAGAATGTAGAATCTCTCTCACACGAAACCTGTTTGCTGATTTTACTTCTATATCTGAGAGCATTAAAAGGATGGACTACGATACAGGACTCATAATATGCTAATGTAATTTGTCGATCATTAAAATTGATTACTAAATGATTTATTTATTTATAATATAATTTGGTTATAATATGCTAATGTAAAATTTATCGATATTTTACTCTCAATATTATATTTAGTTTAAATTAAAAGGAAGATATAAAGTGTCCGAACTCATATAGAGCAATTAGGTTATATCATTTAGTAATCAATTTTAATGATCGAGATAAACTGGTTAAAATTGTGATTGAAACAGATATCAACAAATGAACCCAAATCAACGACAAAAATAATAATAGAATAATTTTTTAATGACACTAATTTAAGTTGTAATTAAAATTGTGATTGATAAAAAATATTCTTCCTTTGATTTCAATTGACTAATTTAACTTGCCAATCAATCATTGAATTGCTCATTTAAAATTTTTATATTATAAAAAGATCGTGATTTACCTACAAAAGTTATATATAAATAAATAAATGTATATAAATTAAACATTATATACATTTTAAATCAATATTACATATTTTAAATCAATATTACATACAGATCTTTTATATATTGATTAATATTTATATATAAAATTAACATTACATATACATTTGTATTCATGTATAAAATCATATTACATACAATTTTTTATATATGAATATGAATTTATATCAAGATTATTAGATATTGATTTTTACGTACAAAAATACAAAAATGTATCTAAACTTTTAAATAATAATTTTGACATAAAAGTTTACATTTGGATTTCAAATTCGTATATAATACTAATATTATTATTATTTATATTAATATTACTATTATATGAATATTAGTATTAATATTAATATAATAGTATTATTATTAATATTTCTAATATTATGAATATTATTATAAATAGTATTATTAATATTATTATCATTATTAATATTATTGATATTGTTAATATTATTAATATAATAATAATAATATTATTATTATGATTAATATTATTAATCATAGAAATTATAATCACAATTATAATAATAAAAATAATAATAATATTATGTGAAAAAAAATTATCTGATGTGACGATAAGATAAGTTTCGTATAGAAATTGGGTTCGATGTCCACTTCGGAGACTTCATGAGTTGGATTTTGATTGTTAATGTAGTACTGCATGCGGAATATGTGGAAAAGAAGTTGATCAAATATATAATATTAACAGATGATCTTATCATTATATACATAGATATATTCTAAATTTTGCATAGGTATATGAAGAAGTTATGTCAGAAGTAAATTCTATCAGATATAAATTCTATCAGCTATAGTTTAATTAGCCTCCTTTTAAGGCTATCAAATTTACTCTGAAATCGAGATTACAGGCTTCAAGTTTACAGAGATATAAAACCCAAAGAAGATGGGAAAACAATTAACAACATGGAGTATAGTCATGTTTTTCAATGCTGTTTCTTTGCCTAGGCAATTTAATCTGAAAAAACCAATTTAATCAGCATTTCATAACTTATGTAAGGCAGAGGTGATGTTAAGGAAAATGTCTTGTGTGCACGGAATAGTAAGGCCACCCATTGGATGATTGAAGCCAAATTCTTCCTCCGCTATACTTAGAAGTTCTTGAAATGAAGGCTGGTTCAAATATGAAACTGGTATCACAAACCTCTTCGTTTCACCCTCTCCTACGTACACAGCAAAGTGCCCTTTAGGCACATCCACTGATGTTGCAGCTGCATGATTTGCAAAAACATTAGTTCGGCCAAGAATGTTTTTAGCACTCAAAACACTAGCAAAACGAATAGCCATCAAGGTAGAATTTATCGGTTAAAAGTTGGAAGAGGTTATTGTGTTTCACAATTGAGTTGTGTGAAAAGAGTTTAGAATATTACGTGTATTTATAGATGAAAGCATGAAGAAGAATCGTTGTTATAACTTAGGGATGGTTTATTAATTAGTGTGGGACATGTGCATGCGCAAGATCACGCAGTATGTACTCAAACTTATTGGCAAAAACGTGTTGATGATCCTCACTGCTTATTTATTGCAGAAATTATATATGGTCGTAATTAAAATTAATTATTTCAACTTAGACTATGTTAATGCAAGTTTCTATCACTTCTGTACGAAAAATTATTAGGCAATATAGTAAGAGTTAATCAATCACTAGGTAACATCACATATATTCCAACTTTTTTAAATTTTGAAAAAAATTAATAGCACTTAAAAGTAAAATTGACAAATACAATTATGATGGTGAATGATTTAATAATTTTTTCTTTTGTTGGGTGGAAATATAACTGGTTATATTAGATCCACGTTTATTTTCAAATATAATTTGATTATTTGCCGTGCAGGACATGTACTGATTGTACGCATCAATTCAATCACATGGAAATCTACTCCTTCACAATATGGGTATAAATAGACCAGAGATATATACCAAATTTGATTAATGGATTAATTAATATTATATATAATGTGTATTTATGCTTAATGCAAAACCACACATTTGTAGAGTAGAATATATATATCATAATTTAGTGATATTTTTAATTAGTATAAATTTGTTTCACAAATTTAATATTTTAAATTGTATTGAATTTTAAACTAGATATTCATGATGATCTAATAATAAATAATACTATAAACATAAAAATTTGATCAGGATAAGTATTTTAAAAAATTGATTAGACTTAATTTAACTTTAGGTTATACTTATTTAGGTGTTCCAACATCCAGCTGACTTTTATGTGATCTGTTCCTGTGTTTGCTGAAGTTGTGAACAAAAAGCTGCTAAAATTATATATGAGTACATTGGGAAAATGGATCTTCATATTTGAACTGATAAATTCGTATATTTGAAGAACGAAATGTTTTGTGTTGTTAACTGATAGATGGGTACATTAGATCTCATGCTTAAACTGTGAAATTGGAATATATGTTAAAGAGAAATACTGACTTCCCATTTATCTTTTGTCATAGGAAGCCAGTATATTGAGTTGTATGTTAATATATATAATTAAAATATTATTATATTGAGTTGTATGGTGATTTTATTTTAGATATCAAAGTATAATCTCTTAGAAAAATTATACTTTTGACACCATATAAAACATTGCATTTACAAAATTTTGTCGAATTGACATAGCCATGTTATGTTACAGCTGTTTGACGTGAAAATAGATAAGATCATCGTACAATATTTTTAGAACTCGAGTGAAGGCATTTGGCAAATGAATAATAGCCGTTAATCATAGTATTTGTTAGAAGTTGAAAGATGTCATTGTTTTCCACAATTCATTTGGGTGATAGAAGTTGAAAGTTTGAGTCTGCATGAAGAAATATGGTTTATTAGTGTGGGAAATATACATTCAAAATATCACTGTGTGTGTTCTGCGGAAGCTGGCATTTTAAAGAGAACACTTTTAGGTGGCACTGGCTTTACCAAATTATTTTAACATTGGTAGTAAGTATGCTATCAATCAATTCATAATTCAAGTTTTGTATGATATTTTTTATTTGCCGTGCAAAACATATACTTATTTGTACTCTTGCATTCATAATGCAAGTCCAGTGATGGGAAAGTAAACCCCATTGATCTAATCATAATGAGTGTACTATTTGTTGACACGATGGTGTAAATGATTAGAGTTCCATTTGGATAGAATATCAACACTTTTTTTTTGTGAGATAAAAATTGAACTGGTTAGATCATATTTCCCCTCAAAAACCATGTAGAAATTTGTCTTAAAAAACATGTACGGATTATACTGATTTTATCATGATGCAAGAACATGGGACTTCAAATTATGATCCCATTGTTTCTAGATTCAAATGATAAAAGTTACTAGCATTTATACATAGTGTTTAAAATTTATCAAAACCTTTTTGCAATAAAGTTCAAATTCCAATTCAGCACATCTCTCGATATTGGCTTTGATGAAGACAATGGACAAATTTATAGAATAACTTCATTGAAACTGAATCCCTTTCTTCCCATCTTCATGTATATACTTCTGACAAAATCTAAATACACAGAAGTTTAAAATGTCCTAACATATACTGTAATTCATTTTGTCCCAAATGGAATTTGAATATGCTCTCTAGTGGCATGAGTTCTTATTAAATTTAAAAAAGAGAAAGATTATTATGTAGTAATTTATGTAACAGAGGAATGGTTGTCTTTCACCTCTAGTTTGGGCTTTTACAGTAATACTTCGTAAACTCCCCTTAAAAGAAAAAAATGAGATATGTTTGTTTAAACTAAGGTCTTCCAAAACGCACTTGGTCTTCGAACTACCCCAACTGAATTCATCAGAGCTATAAGACATAATAATTAACAAAGTGTTGATCAAAACAGAGGTTCATATAAAAGGAGAGGATAAAAAGACTTGTAATTTTCATTTGAATTGTATTTTTATTTTTAATTTATTATTTTTTTGTTTTTGTAGATTGGATTGGATATAAACACAAAACACTGTTTGTGTGAAGTGGGCCAAGCAGCCCAATTGGACCTTTCTTCTGTCGGAATAGAGCCTGAATTCAACTTTGGCTCAGACATATGCACCTCTATAATTTCAAGCTGCACTGCAATAAAATTTAAAATTCCAATTTTATTTTTTTAATTTTATTTTTTTCAATCTCAGTTTTGGAATGACAAAATGTTAAAAATTTAAATTTTTATATTTTAGAATATAGAATTCAAAATATTAATATGCATTAGAAAATATAATTCAAATTTGTTGGTATTCTAGATTTTATATAGAATACAAATTCTTGAATACAATTAGTATTTCAGAATATAAAATTCAAATCAAATCAAACTAAAGAGAGAGTCTCTAACTGACCAAAGTTTATTCTTCTATGTTCTTCTCACAATCTCAATTCTTCAACCTCTATCAACTTTTTTTCTCTTCAATGGGACTGCATGGTTCCAAAATCCGAAGTAATTCTCTCTCTTCACCCCACCATAGCATCCTACTTAAAAATAGAATCTTTTTGCGCGATTTACATGATCATCTGGAATTTTAGAATCTTTATCATTTTGGATCTTGATCTAGGGTCTTAGAAATTTTAGCTCTGGAGAGGATTGAAAAAATTAAGTGTCTGTTCTTCGATTGGTATGAGGGTGTGGAATAGATGTTTGAATCTGAAATTTTGCTTGATTTGGGGGGTTTGGAAGAATTAGATAGATAGAGGACATGAATTTTGTATTGCTAAATCCGTAGATATTCTGAAACTGAAACTGCAAAAACGAAATAAAAAAAAAGATTAAAATTTTAGATTTTATGTGGGAGCAACTTGAAAATATGGGGATGGAGAGTAAAAGCCTTCAATTTTCTTTTCTTTGCACCGTCTTAGGTGTCTTTTTAGGCTTTAAATTGGCTCAAGAGCATAACAAAGTACAAACACGTGAAAATAAAATAGCACTAAAAATAAAATGTAGTGGTAGAAACATTCATTGGTTCAAATATACTTATCAGAAAGATGTATTTGACGAAACCTATATATAGTTGATTCCAGAAACTTGGGTTGCGGCAAAGGATAAGATTGATGAGTTATTATGCATGTCTGCTATTTTTAAACAGTCAGTGTCTGTACATATTTCTGGAAAAATATGACTATACATATAATGTGAAGTGGCATTATACGATGTGTAGTCACACTCTTGGCTTCAAATCAAAGGCCGGTGATGCTCAAATATTCTATGATGTTAAATGCTTAAATATTCTAATGCGAGTTCATATTATTTTCTTTTAATTTGTTATAAGTTTGTGTAAAGAAATTCATTTAAAAAGTCTTAATTAAATATTAATCTGTCTCATGTGGGTAGGTAAATTAATTAAATTATTTGAAATTTTTATTAAATGGTAATTTCTATATATTTCGTATTGTATTGAAAGATTAACTTAAAATATTTGATTATTTCCTATATTTGTAGTGAGTGAACCTCTTAGCTATTATATTCTAGTCATTAATAAAGATAAGCAAAAATATTATCCAGTCTTTTTCTCATGATATTTGATCTAATATGTTCATAGTTATGAAGCTAGGTTGAAAAGCAGAACAATTTAAATAAAGTAACTCAAGTAATTATGATAAATTAGACCATTCAAGACACATAACTCAAATGACTAAGATAATTTAAAGGAGCTGTAACTCAAGTTTGGAAAAGTTAAATCAAGAAAGTAGTTAAATAAAGAAGCTAAAATATCATCAAAGCATAATGCGATTATTTGAGAGAATTTCACATCATTGACATATAAATTAAACAAGTTAAGTTGTAGACATTATATATTTTAATAGTTCAACATTCATCATGGCCAGAGTCTGGCTTTCCATTGTCATTGTGCATATGGTCAGATGAAATTTCAGGAAAAACCTGTTTCAGAAAAAAAAGAGAACACATTATTCTTCATGTTCATCAACTGAAAGTAAACTTCTGCATAACTTGAAGGACGTACAGTTAAATTCTAGTTTTATCTTTTGGGTGGTTTCAATATACTTAATAGATGACTAATATAGCTATGTGACAGAGTGTTTCTTAACTTAGCACATGTTTTGTGCTTTACTTCATTTAGAAACACAGATATACTTCACAGACATGGTTTAGTAAGGTCTATATTGAGATGACATTGTTCCACTTGAGGGAAACAAGTAAACTGAAAAAAGAAAACCCTAATGCACAAAGTTGTATCCATTAGTCTATTTTGGGATAAGGATATTTTGGTGCATGAGTTATAGCTGGTTCAAGCGAGAAGCTACGTTTAAGAACACAGCCTCCTCGCATGGAATAGTGAGACCACCCATGGGGTGGCAGTAACCGAACTCCTCTTCAGCTTGTCTGAGCAATTCTTGAAATAAAGGCTCGTTCAAGAATAGAACTGGTATCAAGAACCTCTTCATTTTCTCTCCAACGTACACAGCAAGATGCCCTTTTGGGATGTTAGTTTTAGTTTTGAAGAAGAAAAATATCATGTGGCTAGTCCCACATCTAAGAGAGCAAGTGAGGGAGGAAGGTTGGAAGGCTATAAATAGACCCCTTCCCTTTCATTGTAATACACTCAAAATTCCCTCTTTCATTTAGACTTAGAGATATTTCTCTTGGTGGTCTACAAGTGAGGGTGTGAAAAATTATTGTATGGTGTAACAATTTCCATATAGTGAATATTTTTCTGTAGTGTCCGTGGTTTTTCTCCAGATTGGGAGTTTTCCACGTTAAATCTTTGTGTTGTTATTCTCTTTAAATTTCTCTGTTGTTTTCTGTTTCCAAGTGGTCCGGAGGGGTGGGAAAATTATCTATTTTTCCCAACAAGTGGTATCAGAGCCACTTGGTTTTGGATACTGAATTCTTAGTATGCTCTGTGGTTGCAGCTTCGTCTGATCTTCCATATCAGAAAAGGATTGTTCTGGGAGAC
>Ga0209700_105391_pt1 | contig 21611 bp, 28 predicted proteins | sample SiratroredBW_FD_187528 | JGI IMG/M metagenome (GOLD analysis project Ga0209700, IMG submission 187528) | Root nodule microbial communities of legume samples collected from California, USA - Siratro red BW (SPAdes) (version 2) | ecosystem: Host-associated > Plants > Roots > Nodule | place: USA... | reverse complement strand
TATTGCAAAAAAAAAAAAAAAAAAGTAATTTTTTAGCTCATCAATTTCGAATAGATAACATTTCTTAAGCTTTTTATCTAACATTTTGAGTATATATGCTTTTTCTTATTATCATAATATAATTCCTTCTCTTTCTCACACTAAATCTTATTTTAATTTTATGAGTATGATTGATTACAAACTTTGCAATCTTTAATTTTCTTTCTTACTCACATTAAGGAACACAATAATTTTTGTAGTCCTTTTTTAACATGTTTCATATGTGACCTTAAGCTTCATTATTTTAAATCTTTGTTTGGAGAATAAAAAAAGTGTGTTAGGTATATCTATTTTTTTATTATAATAATACAATTCATTCTCCTTTTATACATTAAATCCCATTTTAAATGGACATGTTTGATACAAGTTATAATTTTCATCGTTATTATAAAAAAAAAGTTATTTTTTAGCTCAACGATTTCAAGTGGACGGTATAAACTTTTTATCCACCTTTTACATAAAATTTCTATATTTTTTCTAAAATAATGAGAAATTAGGAAATTTAATGCCAAACATTATTTAGAAATAATGATGATTATATTGTGAAAAAAAAAATATTTGAAAAGAATAAGATATAAAAATGACGAAATGATGAGAATATATCCTAATAAGAAAGATAAAAACATTAGGAGAAGTTAAGAAAATATTGGATTGTGAGAACATACCTGGATAATTTTGACGAGGAAACAACAATTGACTTTTTAAAATAAAATTTTATTTTTTTTAAAAAACAAATATATATTATAAAAATACCTGGATAATTCTTAAAAAAATATAATATAAAAAATTTGTTATGTGGAAAAACGTCAAATAATTTTTTTCATTATTAGCATATTAAACAATTATATTATAAAATTAGATGTATTTTCTATTTTTTTTGAAATGTATTATTTTACTGTAAAAAATCTTTACAATCTTAATAATTTTATTTTCAGAAAATAAGTTAATTGAGAATGAATAATTTTTTATTTATTCCCAACTACATCACTTAAATTCAACATTTTTTTATAAAGGCATCCAAGCCAAACGCGACCTTATTGGTTCCAGAGGCTAACAACACGCACTCGCTCTTTTCTTCTATCTGCGACCCCACTGAGACTTGATAGACTCTCACAGCTCCCAAATTCCAAAGCCGATTTTTTTTTTCTTTTTGTTTCGTTTTCATTTTGGGGGTGAAATTCGCAATCTCCAAGAAGCATTGTTCTTATTCCCTTTCCATCAAATTCATAGGGTTTTGATTCTCTGCAACCGTTTCGCAATTTGGGTTCGTGCACCTTCAGCAAGAGTTTGCGTTTAGGTTTAGGCTTCATTTGGAAGAAACGCAAAGGATGTATGCTGATCGGGTGGAGAGTGGAACTCGGAGGTCAGTGAAAGAACGTCTTGATGGGAATTTCCTCACTGATTCTACTCGCCAACACAAAGTCACCGGAAAGAGGTTCTTGTGTTATTATTCTTATTATTGTTACTGTGTGTGAATTATTTTTATTTCCACTGTGGAAAAAGAATATATGAATTTGTAGTTGTTGGTGTGCTTAATGTTGATGTATTTGGTGTTGGGTTGAGTCGCATTCTGGATTTTTTGATGGTGTGGGATGACTTCAATGGTAGTGGTTATGGTTGTCAGGGGTTCTGTTTATCTTTCGTAATATCCCTGTCTAGTGGTGGCAGTGATAGGGGTTCATGAGTTAGGTTAGTGAAGGTGTTTGGGGAATTGCTTTGTCTTTATGTGATCTTCTATGTGTGGAATTGAGGAATTGGAGAAATGGCTTGACCTGGAGCAGCGACGAGTTCCTTGAGAGGTGAAACTGTGGTAAATACTTAGCTGGGGTGGGGGGTTATGATGATGTAGGGGCTGTTATTGAGGATTGATTTTAATTTTCGATGGGAGTATTATTACTTGATTCTCATTGCCTGAGTGGCTTGGGGCCTCTTTGATTATATAAGCAGTGTGAAGAGATTTGTTTGGAATTGTTTGTTCAGCGTTTTGGTGTTGTGGCATGTGATTGTATACTTTGAATGTTAAGTTTTGGTGATGGTCTGTTGGATATTTTGTGCCCTTCGTGTTTAGTATGCTGGTTGGAGGCAGGGGTAGAGGGTGTAATTGTTAGGTTTTTCTTTACTTTGCAATCTTACTCATTGAATTGTTTAATTTCATGAGGTGGGAAGGGTGAATCAATCCTGATCTTTGAGCAAAAGGCCTGCTTAGCCGCTAAATACACCCCGCAACCTTGGTCATGAGAGAAACCTTTTAGGAGCAATGCTCATTCATTGGATTGGTTATTTCTGTTTTATTTGTATTCATTATGTTCTATCCACTCGATTGCTTAGCACTGTGGACCTCCTTTGTTACAAACTTTAATGCTTATTTAAACTGAAGACTTGGTGATGTATCCAAATCATGACTTTTGCAGGCAGAGGCAAGATGACAAGTGGAAACATGATCTCTATGACGATGATGAGCCCCAGCTCTATAGTATGGATTGATTATGTTATTCTCATATGCAAGTATAAGTTGCTGCTCTTGTTGGATGCCGATAGTTGATTTTATGGGTTTTGACTGTGTGTTAATGACTTGTGAAGATCGCAAGGTCACTGCTCAAGATCTTCGTTTGAAGCTTCAAAAGAAAGGCCTGCATCCTGGAGGTCAAACTGGAAAGAGTTCTGTTACTGGTGAGAGGGATCTCCGTGAAAGGCTATCAGGGACAATGACTTCACAACCTAAAAACTATGACCCACCAAAGCCTAAAGTGGCTGCTAAACCTAGCGGCGGTAAAAGTATCGATGTTGAGACTCCTGCAGTACATATCAAAAGATCAGCTAACCCAACTCCTAAAAATGTGTCCCGAAAGGTATATTGTTGACATATTCTTTGTTTATTGTTTGATCAAGATTTTCTATTGCAGGGATTTTGGATGTAGTGTTCGTCTTGTTCTGTTGCCCCTTTTCCCTCTACATTCAGTATGTCATTGGCCTTTAAACTAGTGATAAATTTTTTAAAACAATGACGCTGACTGCCTTTGTAATTTTAGTTATTTTACTACGATGATATATCAGATTCATTGGTTTCTTTATGTGAGTGAACTAACCTTAATCTTGAGGTGTTTATTAGAGTGAGAACCAAGGACTGTATCTGTGTTCATGTAATTTTACTTGACTGATATTATGTTAGCCACTTTCATGCTTTGTCTAGTTTAACAGTAGCAAAGTTGGATATGATATTCTCTGCTTGAGTCCTACATGTGTTGAATTCATCTTTTTTGAATCAGAATAGTTGCATTACACTTGAACTTAGCCAGTAGAGACTAGAATTTTGTCTTGCATTGTATGATGTTAGTAATACTATTATTTTATACTGATTTTTTGCAAAATATGCCGTTGCCTTGTGCTTATGATAAAAGTCAAGCTGTAAAGATGGGATGGGAGGGAAATAATTTTATCATAGATTTTATGCAATGTTGAAAGTTTCTGTAATATTGAAAACTTAGATGCAAGTAGTACTTACATGTAGTTAACTTAAATTCTTAATAGGATGGATTTGTGATGAAGCATTAGAAATTCAAATCTTGAGCATGGGATTAGATGCAGGGCAAAAGTTGTTAAGTACAATTCAATATTTGAAGCTTAGGCTGGTGTAGCTTCACTACTGTTTATTACTGTGCAGTAGGATTAACAGTAACCCGTCATTTGATTATGAATCATGATCGACCTTATATATCCTAAATTAGACGAGTACTTAATAAATAGACTATAAATGAATAGAATGAGAACTTGGGTCTTAGAATTTGTCAAAGACTAACTGCTCTGGAAGCTTAATTTGTTAGGTATGCCTATGAATGGTTGTACAGATAACGTGCCTTCTGTGCAAGAACTCTTTGGTTATGAAGTGGAAATGATGCAAATGTGCACTTTACCATCTAAGGCCAACTTTTCAACTGTTTGTTGGAGATTGTGACCCAGTTGACGGTTACATGTATCTATGTTCCCCTACCTCGTATTTATCTATGTCGTTAACTCTCTTGAACTACATGATTAATTTTCTGACTATCCTAACTATTTCCCCATGGTTCAAAAGTCAGTTTTACATAGTGAACTGTAAATCTGCTGGGATGTGACACTGCTGGCAGACTGGAAATAATTCTAATAACTAAACATTTGTTATTATGATGCTGAAAGTGAAAGTAGATGATGCATTTTGTTTGTGATCTAAACGAACTGATTGATTAATGAGATGAAAACAATGGAGAAACCAGGATTGTAATAATCCTGGATATAAGTTTCTTTTGATGTATTTTATCCTTATTCTTCTTTTTTATCTTTATTTTTATTACATTATCTTCTCCTTAAATAGATGAAAGTGTCCCACATTTTATTCACGTGTTCAAAATAATTCAGTTATGCGAAATGAACTGTTGTTTTTGCCACAATTTCCTTGCTCCAGAATGTGTTTCTTTTCTTGTGGAAAAGACTAATTCAGTAAACCTGGTTCTTGCTTGACAGGCTGACGCATCTCTGGATGATTTTTTGCTCTCACTGGGTCTTGAAAAGTATCTCATAAGTTTTCAGGCTGAAGAAGTATGTTATACATCTAGTTACCTCCCCTCTTTGAAATCCATGTTCCTTCATTTTTTAGAGAGTAGTTTTTGAATTTTTCTTTCAGAAAGTTGCAAAAGGAAATGATTTGTTCAAAATAAACCAATCTAAATATGTAGTTAGAGTTAGACTAAAATTCAATATTATAACTGAATTTTAATTGCACATTAAAGAGTTGAATATTTATGACTAAATGCTATTTCTTCAGGTTGATATGACTGCACTAAATCATATGACTGATGAGGATCTCAAGGCCATGGGTATACCGATGGTACGTATTATAAAGGAACGTGGATTCCTAAATTATTATTTATCTTAAGTTAATCCCGCATTAGTTTTGATATAACAATTATTAACATTTTCTGCGTTTCTTAATTCCATTCTGATATGCTCTGTTGATTTCAGGGACCAAGAAAGAAGATACTTTTAGCCTTGGAGTCAAAAGGCTGAAATTTTGGCCTTGTATTTCTATACCGTTGTTATAACTTATGACACATTAGAAGGCTTACAATTATGTTTATACTTTGGACTTGATCAAGCTTGTCTGTAATTTTTTAGCTATTTTTTTGGTGCTTTTATTACCATTTCAATCCTCTTTCCTCCCATCCTCCCATGTGTTGCTGAAAGTGGCCTAAACAAGCTATTAATATTTAAAAGAGGAAAGCATGAAAATTAATTGATGGAGTTTTTTTATTTAGCTGGAAGGATCTGGTTTGATGGGTGATGGTGACGGTGGATGCTCAGTAAAACAAAAGTTTGCCTGTTTAGCTCTTATGAATATATTCATTCTCCTTTAGAATTTCTTTTTTCTTTTCAAGTTTTTCACATCCCCATTTGCTTCACCCCGACCCACTTCTCTCACTCATTCTGTCATGTCCTTTTACTTTTTTTTTTGGCTTTCTTAAAGAGTAACGTTTTTGCCTGACATCTTATAGGCACAATGATGGACATCTACTAGTATAGGAGATGAAAGGATAATAAAAAGAAGGTAAATTAAGAATATATATTTATTATGAATTTATAAATAAAAATAGAAATTCTAGATCATTACTAAATATAATTTTTTTAAATAGTTTTGTATATTTATCATTGCTAGAATAATTAATAAATTCCATTCTCTGGAGTTTTCTTCAATATTTCTGCCTATGTTTGAACCCTTTTATGAAGAAAGAAGAACATTTAAATTTGAAAGCCTTTTGATTTTAAAAGTAAAAATTCCATGGGATTAGGATTCTCTACATTTGTGTAATAAACAACTGAACATAATAATAAAAGAATCATTTCATATAATTATAACACAAATATTATCATTTATGTCTGGATGCAAATGCAGCAGGACCGTCGAGTTTTCCCTTTTTCTTCTTAATTCTCCTTTTTCCTCAAGAGCTGGTCATATTGTGCTTTCCGTATAGGTTGTGCCTCTGATTATTATTATTTTTGTTCCTTTTTTACTTTTAGACACCAAGCATGTTTTTTTCTTTTTAATGTATTCTTTTTGTAATTTTGAATGAGGGTTTTACTTCCCTCATCCCCATACAAACTGAAAAAAAAAAAAGAAGATAAAAATACTCTCCCTCATTATACCATGCCACCTTCGCATCATCACCGCGGTTGCTCCATCCTCGCTAATGTATGAACAATAACAGAAAAACATCATTTGCTTAAAAAAAATTATTACATAACTCCACATGCGTTAGCCAGTAACATAAAGGAATAAATATAAGTTAAGAGAGTAATTAATATTAGAAAACTGGCTTTTCTTTCTGACATTGTCAAAAACACCTTATTTACTATATGTTTGCCAAATTCCAATTTACTAACGAAACTAGCAAACTTAATATAAGTGGCTAAAAATCTTGGTTGATATGGTATATTACAAGAAGTTTGATTATTGAATAGTGCTATAGTGTGGAATGGGTAAGATTCAACTAGTAGAGAAAATTGTAATTATTCCTGAGCAATCTACACCTTGCAAGAGAATGTTATTGTCAAATACTAACCTGTCTCTTGCTGTTTACCCAGACTCTGTCTTCCTTTTGACCCTCCAAGCACCCAAATAAGTTTCAATGAGATTTGTAACAAGTTATACAGTGCACTTAGTAAAATGCTTATGCAATATGACTTTATGGCTGGTAGACTAGGTTCAATTTGGTTGTGAAAGTTTGACACTAGCTTCTCACTATAATCACTACACACGGGACAAGTTTTGCAGTAAGAGATTTTGAGGTAAATTTGGATGAATTAATATGTAGTGAGGACCTCATCATAGTACCTAATGCAGACAGATCAGTGCTGAGAGCTCGAAATCTTCCAATTATTTAGTCATTCACACTTTTGAATATTCAAAAGCTATTGTGACACACAACTTTTCACCCTTCGAGACAAAAGTGATACATGTCATAAAATTTGTACTAGAAAACCAGATTCATGTTCTTTATTTGTCACCACAAAGCATTGCCACCTTTGAAAAGAAAGCCTTGGAGGACAATATCTTAAAGAACATAACCACTTTTCAGGTTGTTGCTGCAAAAATAGGGAAGACAAGAAGCATTGTAACAAGGATGTCAGAGGAAAAAGTGTCCACAATGTTGTTTCAAGAGGATGTGAGGAAAAGGGTTGTTCCTGAACTCCTAAAAAACTTTGCAGAAAATGCATTGGTGCTTGTTTTTGCAAGAGCAACAATGAGGAAGTTGAAGGAGCTAGATGTCTGTCACATAAGGAAACTACAAGAAGGGATGAAAAGTTTGGGTGATGAGTACATTAAGTCAGGGATAGATTGGTTAGAAGTGAACAAAAGGGCACCTTGTATGGAAGATAGTTTCTCTTTGGTGACATGGTGGAAATTGGGGTTTGAGGAGCAACTTTTTGTATGGGATAGACTAAAGTGTGCTACTCCACTAGAAGTTAAGTCTGGTATGATCATATTATTGTCAGGATTACAAGATCAATGAGGTATTAACATATGTCTTGATTTACCTGAAGATTAAATACAAGAGTTTAGTAGGATAATGCTGGAAATTTTATTTTTATTTTAAATTTCTTTGAATTATATATTGTTGTTAATGTCAAAATATTAATTATTTAGTACATATTTTATTTTAATCTAATTAAAGATTAACTATTTATTACTCTTTTAATATTTTTTTAAAGTTTTGGACCATTAGAGACTCGGCAAGAATAAAGGGAGCTGTCAAATAATAGAATTGTGGTTGTTTTCATACTTAGCACAGTTTTCATTACTTCACGTTATTAACAAGAATATTTCTTATTCTCTTAAGGAAAGAAATTTGTGAATCAATTACTGAAGTTCAATTTAGTAACTGTGTGATCCGTGATGCTTCTTTCCATTTGATTTTATGCAAAATGAAAATATATATAATTTTGTGAAGAATAAGTGTATTTATTCTTTGGTTTGAGAATTTCGGTATTACAGATATGAAATTTTTTTGTTTTCATAAAATTTTTTAAGTATAATATCCATGTAATAAATATATGAAATTATATCTTATTTTGAATTTAGGTTGAATCTTTTTTATTTCTATGGTTTATTTACATATTGGCATTGTTTGTTTGTAAAATTATGGGAAACATATTCATTTATGTTGATTTTTGTTAATGTTACTATAATGTAAACTTCCAAAGCATATTCATTTGCACTCCATTTTTTTAATGTTTGCATTGATGTATTAAAATAAAATGGTTTGACCAATGGAAAATAAAAGTGGTTTGATAAGGAAAAGATAAACTTCCAAAGCATATTCATTTAAGCTCCATTTTTGATGGTTGCATTGATGTATTATTGAAAATAAAATGGTTTGACCAACGGAAAATAAAAATGGTTTGATAAGGAAAAGATAAACTTCCAAAGCATATTCATTTGCACTCATTTTTTATGTTTGCATTGATGTATTATTGAAAATAAAATGGTTTGACCAACCGAAATTAAAAATGGTGTGATAAGGAAAAGATAAACTTCCAAAGCATATTCATTTGCACTCCGTTTTTTATGTTTTCATTTATGTATTATTGAAAATAAAATGGTTTGACCAAGGAAAAATAAAAGTGGTTTGATAAGGAAAAGATGGAGAAGGAAAGTTTCAGCGGTAGCTAAAATATAAAATATAATCAAAATATACAATATACAATTAATAGTTACATCATGTCAGAAGTGGTTATAAATAAATGTCACTAAATATATGAAGTAGAGTTATGAGTTACACGATAAATATATTAACAAAGAATAAAAGCCACATTTGTGTAAAAAAAGAAAAAAAGTATTATTAAATAACTCGAACTAGGTTAACAACAAAGAAGAACAAGTATAAGGTAAGTTAAGGGTAATTAATATTACAAAACAGACTTCTGGTGATTTTATCAAACATATATTATCCTATGTTTTTGTTTACCAAACCCCAGTTTACTAATCAACTAGTAAATTTAATATAAATGGGTTTTTTTTTTTGTAAATTAAAAAAAGTTTGATTATTTACGAAAAAATTAAAAGTTTGATTATTTATAAAAAAAAATAAAAAGTTCAATTATTAATTAGTAATACTATATGAAGTAGATAAGATTGAATTAATAGAATAAATTGTAATGGTTCCTAAACAACCTCGTCAAGAAACTAAGGCGTCCTTTTTTTATCCTCCAAATATTCAAATGACCTGTTGTTGTTTAGTAAAACTCGGAGTCCATCTAAATACCCAAATGAGTTAACTTAAATTCTTAACCGGATGAGTTTGTGAAGAAGCATTAGAAATTCAAATCTTTAGTCCTGAAATTTGTCAAAAACTAATAGAAGCTTAATTTGTTAGGTATGGCTATGAACGGTTTTACAGATACAGTGATTTCTTATGAAAGAACTCGTTGGTTATGAAGTGCAAATAATGCAAATGTGCACTTTACCATCTAAGGCCAACTTTTAAACTGTTTATTGGAGAGTGTGGTCCAGTGATGGTTATATGTATCTATGTTCCCCTACCTTCTATTATTTATGTGGTTAACTCTCTTGAACTACATGATTAATTTTCTGACTATTAACTATTTCTTTGAGAAAGTTGAGAAAGGAAATTATTTATTTAAAATAAGCCAATCTAAATATATTTAGAGCTAGACTAAAATTCAATATTTAGAGTTATAACTGAATTTTAGTTGCACATTCAAGAGTTAAATGTTTATGACTGAATGATGTTTTTGTGACTAAACGAGGTTGATATTTTTTTTAACAGCGAAGAATAAAATTAATGAGAGCACTTCAGGAGTGTTCTAACCCTACTATAAAATATACCCTACAATACAATTTAATACGTAAGGTCAATTATTAGTTATAAAAAAAATAACCATTCACAAAAGTAGAAAGTGAAGTAAATGAGAACAAAACCAGACAAAGATAGAACAAATACACAACACCAAAAACAATACAATTTCTCTCAGTTGACCAAAAGTCTAATTCTAGACTAGATTAAACATACAGATCTATAAAAGGTCACACCTACACAATTATAGATGGCTACTTGTTAGAACGTCTCCATACTTCCCAGTGACTTCCCAACTTTGTACACTTCCCTGCTGGCCTCTCTAAATACATAGGAACTTGCACACAAAAAACTACAATCGGTCACTTGGGTCTAAGTCAGTCAAAAGCTCTAACTAGCTACCTATCACCTACTGCTCCACTACTCACCTATTCCCTATTCTAACGCGATGAAACTTCACAAAATATCACTATAAACCAAACACCCAACTAATACAACTATCCCAACAACGAGCGAACATTATGTCATAGCCTTCAGACACTGGATAGGGCAAAGGAACCAATCAGAGAGTGACACAGTAATCCTTTATCCACGATTTTTTACCCATAACCAGCCTTTTAATTGTGTCAAACTAAAGATTTCTACGTTATCCACTCGACCATTATTAAACACAACCTTATTTCTATGATTCTAAATTTCACACATTATGGCCGACCACATATGTTTCCAGATTTCGTTTTCTTTCTTAGAACAACTCGTAATAAAGAAATGTGGGAAACGATTACTAATAGAGTAGTGGTTAACTAATGAATTACCAATTCATCTATCACAACTAGCCTAGACTTTAGTAGCTACAGGATCATTTAAAAACAAATGTTGGGTAGATTCATCGTGCATATTACACATAGGACATTGTGAGGTAGCTATTTGTATTCCTTTACTACTTAGATTCACCCCTGTAGGGATCCTATCAATCAGCACCCTCTAGCCACATATGTGTGTAGATGGAACAACATTCATACTTCAGAGTTCTTCAAATATATAAACATTCCTCTGAGTTCCATCATTCGCTAAAGCATTATAACCATACCTCACAGTATATACACTATCCTTTTCCCAAACCCAGCCATCCGACTCCCCCCTTTTCCACAGAGCCGTCTTAATGACGGCCATCAATTATTGCTACAGTACTTTTTCCCATTCAAAGGCATCACTTCTCCAACTTAGTTTCCATGAAAATGCTTCCCATTTTCACTAGTTCCCCTTTCCCTTACATCGTCTATTATACTTTCTTTGCACGTTAATAATAAATATAGCCTTGGATACTTGAGTTTCAGTGCTTGATCACCTACCCACTTATCATCCCAAAATCGAATTTTCCTTCCATCCCCTAACTGCCAACTTACTCTTTGGTCAAACCAATTATTCTGATTATCAACATCACATATTTTGCATAAGTCTCTCCACCACCTAGAATGTCTCTTGTCTAACCTATTAGAACTCATATCCCTCCAAGAGCCGTACCGAGATTGCACTATGTCCTTCCAAACACCGACTTCGTCCAACCCAATTCTCCATTTCCATTTTGCTAACAAGGCTAAATTAAATTTAGCAATGTTTTTAATACCTAGCCCTCCTACTTCGATTGGGTTACACACTTTCTCCCAACTCACCCATGCTATTTTCCTACACTAGTAACCCCAACCCCAAAGAAATAACTTAGATTCTTTTGATAGTATTACATACGGAAACAGGGGCTTTGAAGAAGGATAAATAAAATAAAGGCATGCATTGATGACCGATTTTATTAACCATACTCTGCCAGCCATAGATAGTAATTTACCTTTCCATCTAGCCAATCTTGATCTAATTTTATCAATGACTGGCTTCCAAAATGCCACAGACCTAGGGTTCCCACCTATCGTCAAACCCAAATACTTGAACGGTAGCTCCATTATCTTACAATTCAAGCAATTAAAAAAAACTACCATATCTTCATCATACACACCAATAGCCCCTACTTGGCTTTTGTGAAAATTAACCTTAAGTCCAGAGGTGATTTCAAAGCATCGCAACATTGTCTTGATGGCCAATATGCTTTGATAGTTAGGCTGACAAAAGAATAACATATCATCCGTGAACTATAATAAACTAATCCCTACCTTATTAGATCCAATTATGACTCCTTCAAAGAGATCCTTCCTTAAGGCTTTCCTCATTAACCTCGCTAAACCTTCAGCCACAATAAGAAACAGAAACGGTGCTAACGGATCTCCTTGCCTAAGCCCCCTCTTAGGTTTGAATTCTTTTGTTGGTTGCCATTCACTAGTACTAAGATTGTAGCTGATTCTAGATATACTCTAATCCAGTTTATCAACTTAAGAGAGAACCCTAATCTACCCATCATATAAGCCAAGAAATCCCAATCCATTGAGTCATATGCCTTTTCATAGTCTACTTTTACTATAACACCTCTTTAACTTTTCCCTCTTTAAAAAATCAATTGTTTCATTAGCCACAAGGACACTATCCAACAAGCCTCTTCCCTTCAAAAAAGCAGATTGATTCTGATCTATCACACCAGGCAAAACTCTTTTAAGTCTATTAGCTAAAAGTTTAGAGAGCACCTTATACAAATAGCCTACAAGCGAGATAGGGCGGTAATCATTCAAATTTGACGGATTTTCCTTCTTAGGCACCAAGGTAATGAAGGATGCATTGCAACCTCACGGTATAAACCTATCCCCATGGAATCCAGTTATAGCTCGCACCACCTCTTCACCTACAACACCCCAATTATTCTTGATAAAGTGAAAATTGTAACCATCGGGACCTAGACTTTTTGTACTATCACATTGACAAACAACTTCTAGAATTTCTTCTTCCATAAAAACACTGTTAAGCGTATCATTATCCTCAAATGAAATAGCTCAAATTGAACCCCATCTAACTTAACGCCTAACCTTTGATGACTCGCAAACCTACTTTGAAAGTGTTTTCTCACCTTCCCTTTCACCAAAATCGGATCCTAAGACCACACCCCTCTTATATATAGGCCTCTAAGATCATTAGATAATCTTCTCCATCTCAACCTAGAATGAAAAAATTTTGAATTTATATCACCTTTTTGCATCCAATCAGTCCTGGCTTTTTGCCTTACCATTGCAATCTCTCTATTATTAAGAGTATCTAATTCACTCAATAAATGAACTCGCAACATTCTCTCTTCTTCTTGTAAATTCCCATCATCGCCTTTTTCATCTAGAGCTGCTATCTCCTTTAAGAACTGTTGTTTCGTTATTTTTGCCTTATCCCAAACTTGACCCTTCCATAATTTTAGTTCCTTTTTCAACTCTTTAAACTTTTCCTTCACCCTTTCAAGGCCATTTCCATTACTAACGTGAACATCCTAAGATTTTTGTACTACATCCTTAAACCCCTCAACCTGCTGCCACACAACGAAAGTTTTTAAAGATTTAGGTCCCCAATCTATCATATTATTATCCACCACCAAAGCACAATGATCGAACACTTGTCAACTAAGAATGTATTGCGTAGATCCTGACCACTGCATAAGCCAAGAATCCAAAACTAAAAATCTATCTAGCCTACTAGAGGACGTCCCATTGGGTCTATACCAAGTAAATCTCCTACCCAAAACAGGAATATCAAATAATTGACACCTTTCTATGAAGTCATTGAACTTTTCATCTCTTTCCTATAAGATGCAACATTTCCTAGCCCCTTCCTTTCACTAGGATTTCTAACCGTATTAAAGTCTCCAACCACACACCAAAGTAACGAGTTGTCTTGTTCTTTCAACTGGTCAATATTATCTCACAAAGTATATTTTTCAAATGTTGCAACTTGATCTACCCCCCACCCTACCTATACTCCCCAACAATTAACACAAAGCCTTTACCCTCTTAGAGACCTTAAACAATTAAAGGTTTGATTGTTCCACATAGTAAGCACACCACCACTTTCTTTTTCAACCTCTTTATGAACCCAACTCATCCCATTATACCCGCATAAGGAGTAACATTTAGCATAACATAAATGTACTGACTTTATTTCCTGCACACACAACACACCCGGTTTCTTCTTAATCAAGATGTCACGTAAATACTTCCACTTCACCTCCCTCCCTAAACCCCTAATATTAATACTTATTAAGCTCTAACAACTCACTAACCCTCTCTTGCCCTAAATTACTACACAAGTGTCTATCTCTCTCTTCCAATTGAACCAGCAGATCCATAACTCTATTCTCATCTTCTACACAAATAACACCCAACTCCTTTACTATATCCCAAATTTCCATTTCTTTACTAGAGTTGCCATGATCCTTAATTCTTCTATTACAATTCTATATATTACTATCTGATAAAGAATTAGAGGTTTGAGGGGTTTCTGACCGGGACTGCAAGGCAATAGCAGACGTAGTCCTTGTTATTATGTACCCGCGTCGTTTACTCCCTTTCGCGCTCGTTTCCCTTTTGCAGATTAATTGTCGCTCTTTGAATAAATTTGGGTCAATTCGTTCTTCATTGATGACTACAAAAGCCTTCGAGAGCATCTTATTCTTAGGTTCCACGTTAAGGTTATCTTCTCCTTGCAAGTTTCACCCCTCTTCTTCGCCATTCATTATGTCAGCACTTACCTCCTTACCTGTCCTTTTCATTGTGCTTAATATTACCTTTTTCATGTTTTCTGCCTCTATTATTTGGTTAATACTCCTTCTCTCTCTATTATTCCTTATAAACCCTGCCACTTGCCCTTGCCGAGCCGCACCCTTCGTATTCACCGCCTCTTTACAATTTTGATTTTGGACTCCTACATTTTGGCTAAAATTATTGATTTGGGCCGTGAGCCCAACATCCACATGCACACCTTTGGACAAATTCTTCCTCCACCCCATACCCTCTTCCTGCAACCCCATATAATATTTTATTGACATCCCTACCCTTAATGAAATGACGTAAATGCCCCTTCCTTAATAAAACAGTTCCTCTTCCCTTCCCCAGCACCACCGTTCGCGAAAATCACAGTGCATTTTCTCTTGAATATTCCTTCTCCGGTGTTATTTTGGAGCGTTTGAAGGGTGATTGAACGGAAGGGGTAACATTCCGATGAGTGTGCAGTGTTTATTGAAGGCAAGGAACGACGGGGAGGTAAGATTTTTGTATTTCGTGGAATTTTTTTAAGTTTCTGAATAGGTTCCCGGATGAGTTCATCCGGTTTAGTTTTTTTGAAATTTGAGAACTGGACAATGACACGTCCGGTTCGTAAAAAGAGAACTGGATGTAGTGGAAGGGGGTGTCATCCGGTGTGTATGGTGTAAACCGGATGCCAACCCATCCGATTTTCAAAAGTTTATAAAAATTGCAAACCGGATAGGTAAGGGGGTTCGATTTAGAAACTTGTGAATCGGATGAAGAGGGTAATCCAGTTTACAAAATTTGCAAACCGGATGACATCAAACCATAAAACATCCGGTTTGCATGATATTAACTTTTGAGAACTGGATGGGGTGCGTCCGGTTCACAAGTGTTCAAACCGAATGACACCCCCTCCTCTAAATCCGGTTCTCATATTACAATTGTTTTGTGAACCAGATGGGGATGCGTCCGGTTAATGTTTAGAATTTTTTTTAAATTTTTTCCTTTTTTTCTTATGAGTTGTGTTTTGTTATATTACAGATATGGATAGTCTTTGTCTATATTCAGAGGAAGTAAACAAGGTATCTGGTGAACTTGAAAGTGGTTGCTTGGTTCGGGAAGAAGATTGCATTATTGATTTCACAACTGATAAGGTAGAATGTTTTGTTTTTGTTTATGTTTATGAAATGTAAATTAATTACATATGAATGTGATATATTGTGCAGGTGTTTGGTACTCGAGACGAATTACTTGAATGGGTTCGCAAGGTTGCATTTAGGCTTGGATTTGTTGTTGTCATACTGAGATCAGACAAAGCAACTGGAGCACAAGGTAGGAAGACCTATGTCTTGTTGGGATGTGAGAGAAGTAAAAAATATAGAAAGTACAGAACAAATTTAGAGGTTACTATAACCGACACAAGAAAGTGTGACTATCCGTTTAGATCGTGTGGCAAACCAACAAAAGGTGTGAAGGTTGGGTTCTCAAAGTTGTATGTGGGTTGCATAACCATGAGTTGGCTAATACGTTGGTTGTTCACCCTTATGCCGGTAGGTTACGACCCGATAAACACGCTTTAGTTGTGGATATGACGAAAAGTCGAGTGAAACCAAAGAACATATTGCTTACCCTTAAAGAGAAGAATGAAGATAATGTCACGATACTGAAATAGTTGTACAATACCAGATATACATATAAGAGATCAGTTAGAGGATCAAGAACTGAAATGCAACAATTGATGATGTTGTTGGAGCGTGACAAGTATATTCATTGGCATAGGGTTCACGAGTCCTCCCGAGTTGTAAGTGACATCTTTTGGACTCATCCTGATTCTTTGAAGTTGTTAAATGCATTTAGCAATGTGTTGTTGATGGATACCACATACAAGACAAATAAGTATAGGCTTCCACTGCTTGAAGTTGTAGGTGTGACATCCACAGGCTTAACTTTCTCGACTGCATTTGTTTTGATGGCTACTGAACGCCAAAATAATTTCATTTGGGCTTTGCAAAGATTGAGAGGTTTGTTTTTGAGGCAAGATGTGTTCCCTACAGTTATTGTTAGTGATAGGGACCTGGCTATGATGAATGCCATTGAAGTTGTTTTCCCAGAAGCTTGTAACTTGTTGTGCAGGTTCCACATAAACAAGAATGTTAAGGTCAAGTGTAAAATGCTTGTTCATCCAAGGGAGGCATGGGATGTTGTCATGAAAGCATGGGCAAGTGTAGTTGATTGTAGTGATTGTGAACCATTCCCTAAATGTGTTGAAAACTTTGAAAGTGCTTGTTCGGAATGACCCATATTTTTAGAATATGTGCAAAAGACCTGGATTAAACCTCATAAGGAAAAGTTTGTCAGTGCTTGGACAAATAAGGTCATGCATATGGGCAATACTACATCAAATAGGTATGTTGTTATATATAATGTATATTTATATGTTAAAGACTGTTTTGTCGATTAAAATAATTTTGTCTGTTATATCTTGCAGGGTTGAACAAGCTCATGAGAATTTGAAATATCTTGCAAACTAGCATAGGTGATTTGTGTACATATTGGGATGCAATCAACAATCTCCTTGTCCTTCAATATAATCAGATTAAGGCATCATTCGAGATGAGTCTAAATGTTGCTACCCACTCTTACAACATCCCATTGTACAAAGGTTTATTGGGTCTTGTAAGCAAGTATGCATTGGTACACATTGCAAAGGAGTTGAATAAGGTAAAATTTGTTGGCTTTGATAAGAAAAAGTGTGGCTGTGTTCTTAGATATACTCATGGCTTACCATGTGCTTGTGAGCATGCAAGATATGATGTTGGTGTTATACCACCTACATGTAGTGCATGTGATGTGGACTAGACTTAGTTTCTCAGACTTATCATTAAGTCAGTCATCATCTGAATTGTCTATTAAGCAAGAATGGGAGGTGATTTCTAAACGCTTTGATGAACTTGATATTGGAGGTAAAATCACCATAAAGGGCAAACTGGCTGAAATTGCATACCCTACAATGACATCATTATGTCCCCCATTAGAAAAGGTTAATACAAAAGGGTCACAAAAGACTAAACAGAAATGATTAGAGAGATCAACCAAGCGTGACCCTTCATACTTTGAGCATGTAGACAAGATTCATTCCATGGAGGATAGTTGTTCTACACAAAAGGCTTTAAGGTTGAAGGTAAACAATAGCAATAATAATGTAATCATTTACAATAATGAAATAAAAATAAAAAATGTCAATGTAATCGAATACCGAGGGTGGCTGCTGCTGTGACGACGAGGTTGGCAGATCTTCGTCATGACTATGACTATGACTACGGCTACGGCTACGACTACGACGATCTGCTTCGTCATCACATCTAATGAGATATGGATGCGACACACGAGTATACCAAGCAATATAGTCCTCCGAGCATGCATGTGGGCCGACACTAGGTATCAATGCAGTGACAACATTATCAGAAAAATGTACCCAACGTGCATTAACCGTATTAAAAGCAGCCATATCCTGCGGTGGAGGAGGAGGTGGTATGGTCTGCATATACCCATACTGTCTCATAACTCTATCAGGAAGGTACATCTGAATAGTTTGTCCATATTGGAGAAAACCCCGAAAAAATGAAATCGGCTCAAGAGGTCGGAAAACCTTGTGAGAAGTGTATAGACACCAGATGATACCAGAGAGGTTCAATCGATCTAGTTGTTGTCGGACATCAACTAACCTAGAGGGATGTCGACTGACCACGTATCGACAAGCCCGTGGAAGTTCTTCACTATAGCTCGGGTTTACATATTTATTTTCCATATATGGGAAGTGCTCGTATATCCATGCCTGTCAATAATAAATGAAGTTAGAAGTAATAAAACATAACCTTCTAAGTTATTTAGTGGTAATTAAATTCATGTACCTGTAACAGAGTATTGAAAACACCCAATTGTTTGGTCCCAGCCAGAGAAGCATCTCCTAGCTTATCATAGATGTGTGCCAAAGCAGCTGCTCCCCAGGCATAACTACCACAAACCGCAAGCTCCCGAAATAGTGCCAAATAAGAAATGGATACAGATGTGGCACATTTGTCAACAAAAATCGTGCATCCAATAAGATGCAACAAATATGCCCTTGCAACAAACTCCCAGTCTTCATTTTCACAGCATGCCTCATAGTGATCTCTCAACCAACTTAGGAGTACAACATTGCCCTGACCATCCCGCAAAGCGGCATTAGCAGCACCATCAGGAACACCTAACAATTCCCACATCAGAGAAACAACTCCACTATGTCTAACCTTTCAAAAATGGGAAACTATCCCATAATAGGTAGGTGGAGTAGGCTTGAGACGTCATCCAATGTGATTGTGATCTCACTAAATGACATGAAAGGTATTGGTGTCTCGATGCCACCTCTCAACAAATGCGCACATCAGTCCCTTGTCAGCTACCTCATAGCACATGTTACATAGAGACAATAATCCGCTATTGACAATCAAAGCAAACACCTCAGCACGAGGAAGACCAAAGTTGATCACTTTTCTCCCATGAGAGACTAACTTTAGGACTCCACGATCCTAAACAAAATACAACAAATGATATAGAAAGTTCACATATTAAACACAAACTGAATACAAAAACTTATAACATAATCTTAACTCACCCTCCCACAGCCTCAACGCTACATGATGATTATAACTTACCAAAAGGGACATATCAGATGGTCCTCCAGGAAAACCTACCACCTCAGCAGCCTCACCCCCACCAATGCGAGGAGCTATACCACCAATATCAACAGCATCAGCAGCAACAGGAGGTGCACTAGATGAAGCACCTCGATCTCCTCTACGCACTGATGTTGTAAGCCTTCTACGCCCTTCAGGTTGTGAAGATGCTCCTCTGGTCCTCGCCATATCTGTCAGTGCACAAAGTTACACAGCATAAAGTTAAACAAATATTTGGGCAACTGATAACCGGATGAGAAGGCCATCCGGTTCTCATTTGAAAAAACACTGACAACCGGATGAGCAGGTCATCCGGTGTGATGTTTTTAATGAATATGAGAACCGGATGGCACCCCCCATCCGATTCACAATTTCGTTATAATGTAAACCGGATGAGCGGTCCAACCGGATGAGATTCGAGTGAACCGGATGGAGGAAGAATTCGTTCGCGACACACTGGAGAGGTTGGACGAACGGCAGAGAGCTTGGACGAACGACGGAGAGGTTGGACGAACGACGATGGTCACTGGCGGTGCATTTCGTGAGAGTTAGGTTTAGGGTTTAAAAAATGAGACACTGGACAGGTATATAGGGGTGAAGGGGGTGGAGTCTACTTCTGACTTTACACACATTTAACTGAAGGGTATAATCAACATTTCAACTTTGTGGTATGGGAACGTAGGAAGAGGGTACGGGGTGGAGGAAGAATCTGTCACACCTTTGACTGCGTGATAAATTATCCACGTATTGGACCTCGCTTGGTTTGTAGTAGTGGCCCACTTTGTCTCAATATCCAGTACCGCTTTTGAGATTGTGAGTCTTTCAACATAATAATCTTCCCGTTGTGAGAATACCCAATCCATGTAATTTTTCTACAACCCCTCCGAACGTTCGTCTTCCCTTATCTGAGTTTTCTTTTTATGTGTATCAATAAATGTACTCTACGCTCCTATTCCGCCTGTACACTTTCCAAATCCATATAGCTTTCAAGAATAAGTTCCTCCCATTTATCACCCTTTGTCCTTTAACCCCATCTAGTAAGCTTACCATTTCAGCGCCCCTGTCCAAGTTCCGATTACCGGAACTTGCGGCATCGTCTAGCTGCTCAACCACACCCCTCTCTCTCCATCCTACTTCTTCTATTGGGATGGTATCATCAACCTTAGATGCATAAGAGGAACTTGAATCAGAGATCGCACCCGTATACTAACCTTTAGGGGAATCTCTATCCACCTCCGTCTTTTCTTCTTCTAGAGTTACCAAGTACAGCTTTTCATATGACTGATGAGGATCTCAAGGTAGCCTGTAATTTTGTAGAAATCTTTTTGGGGCTTTTATTACCATTTCAATCTTCTTTACTCCCATCCTTCCATGTTTTGCCGAGAGTGGTCTAAACAATTGATATTTAAGAGAGTAAAGGATGAAAATTAATTGATGGAGTTTCTTTCTTTAGCTCGAAGGACGTGATTTGATTGGTGATGGTGCTGGTGGATGATTAGTAAGACAAAAGTTTGCCTGTTTATTCATTCTCTTCTAGAATTTCTTTTTTCTTTTCAATTTTCTCACATCCCCATTAGCTTCACCCGCACTCACTTCTCTCACTCATTCTTTCTCATATCCTTTTACCTTTTTTTGGCTTTCTTAAAGAGTAACGCATCTGCATGCCATGTTATAGACACAATGATGCACATCTACTGGTGTATAGGAAATGAAAGGATACCATAAGGTATTAAAAAGAAGGTAAACTAAGAATATATTTATTATGTATTTATAGATATAAAATAGAAATTCTAGATCATTACTAAAATATAATTATTTTTTAAATAATATTGTATTTTTATTGTTAGTAGTATAATAAACAAATCCCAAACTATTCTCTCAAGTTTTCTTGAATGTTTCTCCTTAAGGCTTTGTTTGGTTGGGAGAGTGGATTTGAGGAGATGAATTTGAAAGAATTTGAGTGGATTGTGTGAGGATGAAAGGGTTATTTGGATTAATGGATGGATGGTAAGATTTGAAGGGATTTGAGGAGATTGATTATGAAAGTTTGGGAATGATTTGATAAATGTTATAAATTTGTTTTTATTTTTTAATTGATATATTTCTGAAATTACTAATTAACCCTTGTGAAATAAGATGATAAAAAATTAAAATGAATTGGATTAAATTGATTTTAATATAAAAAAACATTACTAAAATTCTTTAAAATTATTTAAAACATATCTTCTAAATTATTTAAAATTAAACATAAATCCTAAATAATGCAATAAAATCACAAATTTATTATTCTCTTAAAATATACAATTTAGTCTAAATCATAATGAATTGAAATCTGCAAAAAAAAAAAAAAA
>Ga0209700_105390_pt1 | contig 21612 bp, 8 predicted proteins | sample SiratroredBW_FD_187528 | JGI IMG/M metagenome (GOLD analysis project Ga0209700, IMG submission 187528) | Root nodule microbial communities of legume samples collected from California, USA - Siratro red BW (SPAdes) (version 2) | ecosystem: Host-associated > Plants > Roots > Nodule | place: USA... | reverse complement strand
AAAAAAAAAAAAAAAAAAAAAAAAACACCACAACGAAAGCTTCAGTCTATCCAATAAAATCTTAAATTTGTTTTATCTTTTATTTTGTTCCTCTGCTAAAGAAAAACAAGAATGATTGAAGTTCAGGCTCGGTAGCATAATATATTATACATGAAAATAAAAGTCAAACCGACTGGGCATGTTCCTAAACATAAGCAGCTTGAGTAACCCACAACAGAAGGGAACATGTGCACTTAACTTTTGAGAGACATTTATGCCAGCTTCTTGTTTTTGGGATTGTTTCACTCTGCATCAATATTCCCGAATCCTCTCATGACCCACTGAGTTGACAAAACAAATGGTAATGGTACTCCTCTAATTCAACATCTAGTATTGAGAAGTTGTGACACAGGGAGAGAGATACAAGTGCCAATGGAACTCAGCTAAAAATGCCATCATTTCTTGCACTAGAAGATTATTAAAATGAATTGGCAGTTGCTTCTGATACAACAGTGGCACACTTGATTCACCAAAACTTGACCATACTCTTCTATTGCCATTATGTATACTCTAGCAAGAACCAAAATTTGTACATCCAATTTGGCTTTGTAACAGAAAACACTTGAAGAAACAAAACAGTATTCTATAATCTAAATCTACAAACAAATCATTCAGACACTCAAAATCTCAATCTGTACTCAAAATCCTGGAGCTCGAGCTTCTTTCTTCCCTAGAATTAGTATGCTGGCTATCACTCTCTAGAGTATATGATTGATAACCCGTTGGACTAGAGAGCTGACCAGAGCCACTACTGCTCACAGATCTCTCAATATCAAACCTCCCAGCAACAAGAGGGATTGGCCGTTCAGGTATTGAGGGCACTGATTCATCAGTCTCCATCATTTTAACAACCTGATCCATTGTTGGCCTAGCATACAACTGCGGGTGGGAGCAAAGTACAGCAATTAACACATACTTCTCAAGAACTTGTGGTGAACCAGGTTGTGGCATGCCATCTTCAATCACATCCAAAGCCTTTCCCGTTCTAACTAATGACCAAGCCCAATCAGTCAAAGCAGAAGGTTGACCATCATCGTTCGTCTGAAGCGCCTTCCTCCCACTCAAAAGCTCAAGAAGCACAACCCCATAACTGAACACATCACTTCTCTCTGTCAACTGTCCATACAAAGCATATTCCGGAGCAACATACCCCATGGTTCCAGCCACCCTGGTGCTCATATGCGTCATCCCCTCAGGGTTAAACTTTGCCAGTCCAAAATCTGCAACCTTGGCTTCAAACTTATCATCCAAAAGTATATTACTTGCTTTAATATCCCTATGAATGATTGCAGGCTGAGCCCCATAATGCAAATAAGCCAGCCCTCTAGCGGTGCCTAGAGCAATCTTCTGACGAATTGGCCAACTCAGTTTCACCCCATTGGAACCAAACAAATGGTCGTGGAGACTCCCGTTTTTCACCATATCACAAACAATAATCCTCTGGTAACCCTCTAAACGAGTAGTGACAGAACAATAGCCTCTCAGGGCAACAAGGTTAACATGCCTCACGCTAGCAATAACCTCAACCTCATGAGTAAAGCTGGCATCACCAGCAGCCGAACAATTCTTGAACCTCTTAAACGCAACCTCACTCCCGTCAGGAAGCAAGCCTTTGTACACATTCCCGTAACCCCCTCTTCCAACGATGTTATCCCGAGAGAAATTCTTAGTTGCCTTCTTGATATCATCGAAAGTGAACCTGATCAGAGTGGTGCTCTGGTCCATGGAGTCCAACCCAGAAACCAAACCGGTTTCCACAATACCAATATCCCTATCCCGAGCCACGTTCTTTTCAAACTTGCGATACGCCCAAAAGCAGAGCGCCAGCAAGGAGAAGACCAAGACAGCGACAACAGAAACAAGCCCAAAAAGAAGCTTTGTTTTTTTGGTGGAGGAACCGGCTGAGGGAAATTCGAGGGAGAAGAGGCACTTGGCGGTGCCGGGGTCGGCGGGGCCGAGGTAGTTGGCGAAGGCGGCGGCGTAGATAGAAGAGTAGTCAGTGCAGCTGGTGAGGTTGCCGACGGACTGTCCCAAGTGCGGGACACCGGAGAGGGAGGAGGTGCAGAGGGCGCAGGGGGAGTTATTCTCGAGCGATTGGTTGCAGTTCTTTCCCACGGTCTGAAGCGTGGACTGGGGAACCAGGGCTTCGAAGTCTTGCTTGGTGGTGACGTTGACGCAGCCTTGGGAGATCCAGGATGTTTGGTAGCCGCAGGAGGAGCGAATGTCGTAGGTGGGGTCGAAGCGGTTAACGTAGGACTGGAAGCTTTGCCAGCAGGAATCGGAGGCGTTGGAGGGAGCGAGGAAGAAGGCGCTGCGGCGGAGGTAGTCGGACTGAACGAGGCGGAGGGCTTGGGTGATGACCTGGCAGCGGGAGGAGTCGAAAGAGGAGGGCTTGGTGGTGCCAAGGACGGTGAAGTTGAGGGGACACGTGGCGGATAAGGAAGAGAATGGGAGAGAAAGGAAGCAGAAGAAGAAGAAGATGAAGAAGGGGTTGAAAGGAGTCATGGAAATGGAGGGGTTGGTGAGTGAGCGATGTGGGAGTTGGAATGGGAAGAAAGGTAAGAGGGGTTGGTGTTTTGTGTTTTTTGACCATGTTCCTGCTCATTCTTTACTCAATACTCTCAATACTGAATAGTAATAGAAGACACTGACAGAGGGAGGGAGGGTGCTTCCGCGAACTCAACTCAAACTACTTCTTCTTCTTCTTCTTCTTCTAGTGCTTCCACTACACCCAATCATGGATCCTTCATCCTCCATCGTTGATCTTTCTCTTCACTATTCACCGCTGTCCATTCCTAGCCCACTTTTTTTTGTTCCTCTTCTTCCCTTTCAACTCTTTTTTCAACATCTAGAAGCCACTAATCCAAATTTTAATTGGCCACTGCCCCTGCAGCAAATCTACACGTCACTAACACACCACACCACACCACACCACACCAACCAAGATGATTTGCACCATCACTGCCTTCGTCTTCTTTTTCTGGCGCCTGTTAATAAAAAAGTTTTACGTGCTTGTAATTAACTAATTATGAGGTCAATTATTATATTGTGATAATATAACCAGTTGTCACAATTTGGTAAGTGGCTTTACCAATTTACCTGCTTAGTTTTGTCTGTGATCCCCTCCTACTTGCCTGTTTTTTCTTCAGAAACCACAGATTTTTTTATCGATCACTTAACTCAAAGAAAAGTAAAAGTTTTCTAATTTTCCTTTTACATTATACCAATGCTTATTTAAAATACATATAATATATATTATACCTTATTACTCACTGCACCACATTAAACGGGGATACAAAGTCAACCTTTAGACTGGCCTAACTCCAGAGAGTCCGCAATCTTACAACATTAATTTGTGGTGATGCTGAGACTTGGGTTGCTGTTTTCTCGTAAAATGTTGGATAGTATTGAAAGGAAAAAGGTAAAAATGTTATATATATGACAAGGAGGAAGTGATGCAGTGAATGAAGAGGAGTCATCGGGTCCCTTGTTATGTCCTCCTTTGAAGGGGAGAATATGAGGCAGAACAGATAATTCATATCTTTGACTTTTTTCTCCCATACTACAATTTTTTAAAAGTGAAGGTTGTATCCTTCCAAATTTATCATACATATGATTAAAGTGATAGTAAGATTCTCCTTCACATCCTTGTTCAATATTAAAACATTCATTGTGTTTATTTTTTTTAAGCAAAAGTTTCATACTGCTGAAAAATTCAGTTCATGGTATTGTGCAAAATCTAGAAAGGTGCCAGGGTTCCCAGCCGCCAGATCAGTTTAGGTTAACTTTTATAATTAGGTTAAGTCAGTCTCCCACAACAACATGGAAGGGATATTCAGAGAGACGTAGTTATTTGTGAACAAAGAATACATGTTACAATATATATATAACAATTATTAAACAAAATGTTCTTTTTACTTATAAAATGAATTATTATTATTATTATTAAATTAACTGTTTTCATAAGGAATTATGGATATTAAACTCTTATTTTATTGATTACTCTGTATGTATATTTGTTTAAAAAAATTAAAAATAAGACAAATAAGAAAAACACACACACTTTTCTCTAATTTAATAAATATATTTTTTATAGACAAATAAAAGAATATAAATAATTATTTTTATTCGTATTTTATTGTAATTTTACTTTTTATACTTTAATACTTATTTTTCATTGTAACGCCATAATATATAATTTAAATTTAGTTAAATTATACTTTCAGTCCTTTACTTTTTTATTTTTTTTACGTTAATTGATCTTTTAAACTTTGTTTCAAAAATTCAATTTATTTAAATTTAAAAGAAAACGTGAGAAGAGTCTAATATAACTGTTACGTGTAGCTCTGTTTGATATTCTTAATTTGGAATGATTGAAGTTTATTTTTTTTAATCTCTTGAAGTTAGAAAAATTGCCCATAAATAATAGGTCTTATATATGTAGATGAATAAATCTTTAAATATACTAATAAGTATATGAATGAAAATAACCTAATTGTATAACCTCGAAATATTGCAAAAATGATTTTATATAATAATAGGTGTATTAGATTAAATTATTATCTATAATTACATAAGTAAATCAGTCTATTAGAATTATAAAACTTCATAAGTGACTTAACTTTTTTTTATTAACTGATTAATTAATTAATTAAAAAGTGATTTATTTAATGAATAAGCATCACTCACCTAACCTAAATCTGACGTAAAACAAACCACAATAAGCCTTCGATGATTCGTCCTATGTATATGTCCACTCCCGTTCACACTTCCAACTGTACACGCAACGTTTGCATGGGACAATATTCATATGTAATTACTTCTTCTTCTATTAAATGAAAAGTAATACACGTTTTAATGCATGTTTGGCTTAAGAAATAAAAAGAACAAAAAAATAAGATAGTTTATACAAGAGTTTTTTGATAGTCATTTGAATTTTCTATTGTTAACTTTCTCTTAGAATTGAGAAGACAGGTATTCCTTACAGGGAATTATCGATAAATATGTATCTTTTTTTTGTAAATATATTTTATTCCCACTCTTTTCCCATTTTTTACAAGAATTATACTTGATTTTATGCATTTTTTTTTATTTGTGCTCATTCTATCAGTTTGTGTCTGATGAATATTTGATACTGATAACACGTATCTTATTCTAACTCCATCACTACAGGACTAGTCACCTTTAATACCATATTCTTCTAGTAAAAATAAATTGCTTAAAAACGTTTTAAGTTTATGCTGGTAACATGAATTAATGTGCAATACATCGTATTAAACAAGATTTTGTTTGTATAAAAAAGCAATATATATTAAAATTATAATTTTTAATATAAATGCATTATAATATTAGCTTGGACTAATAATCCAAATAGTTCGATTTCCATAGATAATTATACTAATATGATTTTGGACCTGAGTGAAATTCGTAATTACAGATGAAGTCTAAAATTAAAAGAATAATAATTTGTCTTTCAAGTTAAAAAATTATACATAAATTGAAATAGTTTTTTTTTTTTTAAAAAAAAACTATCATATCTTCGAAACTCATCTTCTAATTTTCATTAGTAATTTTTAACAATCTTTTTATTTTATTTTTTCTGAAGTCAAGAACTCAAATATGACCAAAAACATATTTTACTCAATTGAGGAGAACTTTGCCAAAGCTAAGTTTTTTTTATTATTAGTGGATTTCGAACTCTTTTTTCTCCTTTTTCTACGTGTCTTATAGAAATTCAATGCATTTATATGATCAAATTACAAGTAAAAGATTTTAGTGACTATCACCAAATGCATATTCATAGGACCCTCTCTCATTTTATGAAAGTTAAAAAAATAAAAATAAAAACGCCCTATCTTAACCATAACCAGAATAAATGTAGAATCCTAAACTTGAAGAACCATGATTTAACATCCATATATGCTTTATAAATTTCTGTCAGTTTTATATAATTAACAGTTCAAAGTAAACAAAAGTCTAACACTCAATTTTTTTATCGTTAGTAAATGCTCTCTTTTTAATGACAACATTTTTGTCCTTAGCCGAACACAATCATAATGAATATACACAATTTACTGTTGAATTTAGCTCATGGGCATGTAATATGAAAAGGTTGGGCCATTAAAATATATAATTATGATCAAGTGATGTTTTTTGGTATATTGAATGAATGATGATCAAATAACCTCATGGAGTTGGTAAAGGGAAGTAAAATATGATTTTGCATCTAATAAATTATAGTTTCAGACAAAGTTTATAACAATCAATAAATTGAGTTAGATATTTTTATGAGACAAGTACAAGTCATTTATAAATATTCTTTCAATTCATAACCTTTTTTATAACTTTTTCTAAGATATCATTCTTTCACCCTAAAATCCACTCATTTTATTTACTTTTATATGTTATTTAAGGTTTATATGTAGAAACCAAAAAGGAAATGTAGTGAATTCTTATATCCTATGAGGTTTTCCATTGACAAGGTACATTTTAGGTATTTTCATCCCATCATGTGTATTTTCTTAGTAATACATTAGTTTTCAATTAACGAGGTAAATAATAGGTTTCAACTTAGCGAAACGCTAAATGACACTTATTAGAAAATCGGAAAGAATTTTTTAATTAAGATGAGTACCAATGCACTTCTTTATAATTTTTAATGTATTTCATTATAGTTTCTAACATTTTTTTAATCAGTTTTCTAAACAATAACTTCACATTTTCAAATGTTGAAGACGATAATGTTATTGATTTTATCTAATCTCAAATTCGCTAATTATCAAACTTAAAATATTATTTATTTTAGAGTTTGAAGATTTTTTTTTTTAAATTATGTTTCATTGAGTAAAGAGAAAAAAAATATAAATTGTTTTTTATTATAACTTTTAAAAATTATATGAGAATTTTTTTAAGAGTATCCCAAGAAATATATTTTAAATTTCATAACTTTGGAATCGAAATTTTAATCCGAGAACAAAATGAATTTTAGAAAGAACATAATCACTTTAACTTGATGTAGGTTTGTTTAATCGCCGTTAGAAAATAATGGTGTTAAATTGTGGGGTGAATGGAAAGTTATTCTGAATAGAGGTAGCCCTTTTAGGATAATTATTATGGTTCCCATCGCAAAACCAACAAGGGATCTAATAACCTAGAATTAATATTATACAAATCCAAATTAAAGAAAAAGTAATATAGCAAAATAAGCAGAGACAGATTAAGAAATTGTTTTTACTTAGAATTTCATTACAAATAACAGTTAAGCATTGATTTATTTATATAAAATATTTTGTTCTTTTTTAGTTTTCATTGCAGAGATAATATTATTTTTTAAAATAAAATATTTGAGTATTTATTTATTTGTAAATAGACTTCTATTTTACAATTCACTATTTCTAATTTATAAATCGTTGTATTTAAAATATAAAACTTTATAAGCATTCTTTATACTGATTTAGTAATAAATTGTAGCAGAAAAAATATTTATAATTGATTTAATAATTACACTTTAATTGTTAGTATTATTTTGAATTGGATATTACTTTAATCATTCAGACATGTTTATATATATATATATATATATATATATATATATATATATATATATATATATATATATTATTTTTCTCTATCATTATGTTATATTTTTCTTTTCTGTTATTATATCTACTACTCTACCTTTTTTTAAGTCTCAAATGCATTAGTTGAATTATGGTGTTGTGAAAAGTTTGAAAAGTAAGCTCAATATCAAGTTAGATGAAGGTCTACTAACAATTTGTTTAAACCCATTAGTTTTTGCAACGACAAATCTTTCTACTTTCCTCTTTCTATTTTCTTGACGATCAAAAGATAAATTCTTTATCAATGATTGTCGACTACTATTATATTAAAAGAAAATGTCCTTTTTCTTCAATTTAATAGATTTTTATAAGAAAATTGTCTGTTAACGTGGAGTTACTTTTAATTACAAGTTCACTAAATTTCTTGATGACACGTAAAATAGTTATTGAAATTCTTAATAATAAATTTTAATAAAATGACATTTAATTTGTCTTGTATATAAGTATATTTTTTATATGTTTTCTGGACTAATTTAAAAACATATTACTATAATTATTTTATAAAACTTGACATAAACTTTTAATTGACCTCCAATAGTTTTGGTTTGAGTCCATCCACTTGAACACACAATAAAATCCCTATATTATCACCACAATCCCTTCATATTGAAACACAATTTCCACAAGTTTCTTTTCAAATTGACCAGAAAATATTATTCTTGATGAAGAAGGAGAAAATTCTACGAAAATAAGTTGAGTGTTATTCATAAGTGAAGAGATCACACATGTAAGTGCAACAAGACTCATAGTTTTGATCAAAATATGAAGAGTTTTTGGTTGAAGTACCACCAACATCACATATTGTCCAAAAGGCTGTGAAAAGGAATAATATGGAAATTAAGAACAAAATAAGTGGAACATCTTCCAACCCTATCAATTTGACCAACATTAAAAATACTCTAAAGGTAAAAAAATATTGTCATCACAAAAAGTTACAGAAGTAGAGGACCCAAAAAATATTGTGATGATATATGACATTCTAATAAAGGATATACTTTTAGATCTGAAAATCAACACCAAAACCTCAAGCTTAAACTGTAATTTTATTAATATTAAGTTTTGTGATTAAATATTGAAATGTGGTATTTTATTTGTCATTAGTCAATAAAATTGCTTTACATCATCAATGTTTGTATTTTTCATTAATTCTATTTATGATTTATTAAAAACAAATTTTATTTTTTATTAAGAAAATGTTTTTTTATTTATAATTATATTCACATCATGATAATTATTTGATTTATATTAAAAATTAAGTTTAAATATTAAAATATGAAATATATTGTAGAATATACTAAAAGTAGATGAAGATCTTAAAATAAGCTTTTAGCATGGAAGAGAAAAATAATAAAATTTGTACATCCTATATAGGAACCAAACAAATTGTTAAATAACCATTTTTTGGTTCAATAGATGGAAATGTTCTTAACTAATTTTATTTTAATTTTATAAATTTTATAGTGTTATGTAAATTTAAATACTCAATATTAAAATTTACTTGAATACTAAATTTATTAAAATAAGTGTTTGACTTAATTTTACAAGTTACATAATTAAGTCCACATTATTAATATTTCAAATATTTTCTCCATTAATATATATTTTCAAGATATATAAAACAATTAAGTAACATTACTCATATAAATAACAGTATTAATATAAGTAACGTGACGTATGTACTTCAATGATAAATATTATTAAAAAATGTGACCTACTTTGTAACAATGTTTACAAAAACCAATATTAGATATGACTTAATCTAATCCAAATTTAACTCCAGTCAAAACATGGGTTGAATAATATCGGGTTGCTAGGAGATATGAAATAAAATCTTAAAAATAAAAATAAAAAATCATACTATATTTTATTTTTATCATTTTTATTTTTTACTTTTTATTCATGTAAAAGGAAAACAAAATATAAACAAAGAAAAAAATAAACAAAGTTTTGATCAAATTAGCATACTTGGACCATTTATTTCTTCCTATAAATACTCTCTCAAATATTTACTCAAATAACATATTCTGTCCAATAATTACTTAAATAACACAGTTTATAGTTTAGAATTTGGTTCATTAACTTGACTTTATTTTTTTTGTCTTTTATTTAAAAATAAAAGAAAAACGATTTTAAAAATAATTTTTACATTCATAAATATTTTAATTATTATATTTATTATTTACAAATAAATAATTTAAATTACATAAAACATTTTCACTATTTTTTAAAATTTTTTATTTGAAATTTTCAAACCACAATTTAAAAAATAAATTATTTCTTATAAATGTTAATTTCGTTAACAAATTTTTTCTCATTTTGCATATTTTTATAAATAATTATTGTTTCAAATATTTTTTACAGAATTATTTTTTAAATTATTATATCCTATATAATATTTTTTAAATATTCTTTTTAAGAAATTATCTTTTAAATCAATTTTTTTAAATAATTATTTTTTAAAAACTCAAATTATCAGTTTTCTTTTCTTCATTTTCAAATAAAAAATAAAAAATAAAATAAAGTTCAAAATAAAACCAAATTCCAAATTATTAAAATAAATCTTGTTATTTGGATAATTATTTGACACAATATATTATTAAAGGAAATAATTGATTCTTAGTCAAATTTCGTAAATTACGTTTTGTATGGTTTATCAAATAGAAAAAGTTATTTAGATTAAAATAAGTTGAATTATTTGTTTAAGTATATTTAAGATGGAAAAATTCTAAAATTAATAGGATTAATTATATTATATCCCATCTACTTTTATTTTTTGTCTTTTCTTCATTGATTTATAACCAAACCTTTTTTTTTTTTTACTTTATTTGTGGTCTATTCATCACTTTCTTTTTATCTATTTCCTTCGTACTAACGCAACGTTAAAGTCAAGATGCTATGATATTAGATTGATCGTCATATTATTGTATTGAAATATAATAATATTATGGAACTAATATAATTTATTTATTTTTAATTGGTTTTATTTGAACTCATCCTTATTGGTGATTACTAATGGATAAAAAAGTTGTTCACCGAATGGTGCTCAAGAAACATATAGAAAGGCCATGACGTGACCGCTACAAAACATCACCTTCTTCAATTCTTCCAGTGTTTCAAATGTTGTGTCCTTTCATTTATTTTAAAATTTAATTTAAAAATTTATCATAGAATTTTTCTTCAAAGAAAAAGTGATAGTTGGAAGATGAAAAGAGATAAAAATAGTTGAGTATGGTGAAATGATTGAGGGAGGAGCCTGGGAGATAATTTGGTGGTGTAATAATAAGAAGATGTAGAGTGTTGTGGTTCAGTTTCTTGGCTGAGGGGTTTGGCTTCTGCGTAGTGATTGTGTTAATTACGCTGAAATGATAGCGAATCGAGTATAATATTTATTCTCTTGCAGGATTGGTAGGACGTTACGTTGTTTCCAGACAACATTTTTATCATCAAGCAACTTATACTTCATTACCAGATCCACTTAATCAATTAATTAATTAATTACTTAATTAATTAATTAGTGGAGGTTATAGTCTGTGTTTTTGGCTCTCTGCATAGATGCTTAAATAAGCAATAAATCCTAGCAATGCAAGAGGTGTTCATAATGTCAATAATAATGACCAGAATTATGGTGTGGGCACATGATGTATAACTAACTTCTTGTCTTTAATAATTAAAAATGAAAAAAACACAGTTCTTGAAAAGTCCTATTTGATTGAAGGAGAATTTGATATGTTTCCTTTATAGGGTTTATGTGACAAGATCTTTCATTTTTTTCTTTTTATATATTCTCCATGAGTATACTCTAGGGTATAAAATATTATTTAAGAATTATAAGTAAAATTTTCCATACATTAAACCTACCTTAGACTTTTCTTTATTTCTTTCATCTCTTTCTTCTGGTGTGCAGACCTTTTAAATACTAAAATCTGTAATGCCTGTTACAAATTGTAATAATATGAGAAAGTAAAATATTCTGAATTTATAACTTTTACTAAATATGAATTATATCAGAAGTCCACGTGGCAACTTGGGTAATGAAGCCAAGTTTGAGGTTGGCTTACCAAGCAATAAAATAAAGAAACACCAATTTGCACGTGCCGTATCCTTGAAGAGACCAAGAAGTTCACACAACATAGGCGTCTCTGACTCTGACCAGGATAAGGACGAGGTTTTTTAATCATCACTTTTTAAATATCATTAATATAATTTTGTTAGATAATAAAAATATCGGAGCAACTTTTTAATAAGTTTTCTCAAACAAAAAGTGTACTAAAATTATATATAAAAATCATTTTGGCATGCATGGCCAAAGCCATATTTTCTTTGCCACCTCTTCTATCTTCTTCTACAATCCAAATCCCAAATAGCATAATCATAATCCTCACCCCAACTTTCGCTTATCTCATAAGGTGCCTATTCAAAATCCACAACCTATAATAATAATAAGAATTATTTATTTATGGCACGAAAATCTGGGTAACGGACATTAGACTCCAAAATATTATTTAACTACCATCTATTTTATTTTTATTTTTTTTCTGGCCGCAAAAATATTCACTATTTTTATATGCTAAATTCAAAAGAAACATTGTGACTAGCAGCGGGACAAGATTGAAAAGGGCAATGATAGTTGTTTGTTGAGGCGGGGTGGCCAAGTAAACCGAACTACCTCTGATGCTTCTGTCTCTGTTTTCTCCACTGTCTCTTCCTCTGTTTCTTCTTTGAGTTCAAAACAATATCAGATATTTTTCTCTGTGTTCCTAAGCTGCCTAACTTGTGTTTTACTCTTCTTCCCTTTTCACTGTATTGCATCATCTAAGTTTCTGTGGGATTCACCAGTTTCTGAGATGCTGTGTCGCTGTATGGGTGCAGAGTACTCTGTTTGTTTCTGATACGTATGTTTTGGGTCTCTTCAAGATATGGTTTTCTCTGTCGCTTTGCCTTATCCCTTGGGCTTCTTTGATTCTTACACTTCAGGAAGCTTTCCTTGTCTTTCCCCTGTTTTTACCTAATTGGTTTTCTACAGAAAAAAAAAATTAATATACAAAGTCCAAATTCCATTATTTATTTTTCTGGGGTACAATCGTTTTGGGCAATGTCCTTCAATTTGATATTTTTGCATCCACTCTTAATCTCCCTGCTTGGGTTACCTGGATATTCCTAGAAAGGCTAATTTCATGTTTGATGGGTTGTTCTTAATTTATACGTTGTATTTTATATTTGTAGTGAAAAAGGAAAGAAACATTTTGTTGCGAGAGAAAAAACAAAAGCCCTCATCATGAAATTTCTCACTTTCCTGGTGGGTGTGTGATATCTTTTCTTTTACTTGAGGGTTTCTGTGTTTTTTGGTCGCAAAAAATGAAGGACAAGGTGGATTCCCCAGTTACAGTTCTGGAGGACTATTTCAGGAGCTCAGATTCAGAATCAAGTTCTTCCAAAGAGCCTGCAGCGGACTCTGAGTCTCAAGACCTTTCAAAACCTGGTTCTAGGTGGCACGCATTTCTTCAGTTGTTTAGGAATGGGTCGAAGAAACAGATGAACACGTTGCACCCTCTCAGTGCCTTCAAGCTCTCCAAAAGAATGAGCACTAGCATGAGGGAGACCATTATCCCAAGTTGTTTCTTGGATGCAAATGCATCCCCTTGCAGGTCACCGTGGAAGATCTTCACTCATCATGAGATTCAGGTTGCAACCAATTCATTTAGCCAAGGTACTTCAGAATTATAATTCTCATCTAGGAACACCAATATTTGGATTTCTTTGCTTGGTTTAAATTTTTAGTCTAATTTTACGATCTTCTCAGCTAAGTACAAATCAGCGTTTTTTGTTAAAATGAGTTAGAAATCATTGTAGTTATGGCTATTACAAAAATCAACAATGTTATCATAATTAGTCTTTGACTACAGTACGTTTCGATTTGTGTCAGTTTTAGGAAATCGTTTCAAAATTTCACATTAATGGCGAATCAACTTCATGTAGCCTTTACCAATTCCTTACTATTTACGCATATGATGTGTTTTTAAAGCGATTCCAAATAGACTGTTAGAAGATAATGTGAAATAAAAACTTTATATTTTTAGTGTATTTGAATTAAATTCAAAATTTATGCTGGTTGGTGCACTTCATACTGTTAGTGTATTTGAATTAAATTCCAAATTTATGCTGGTTGGTGCACTTTATATTGTTAGTGTATCTGAATTAAATTCTTGATTTGATGTTGGTTGGTGCAGAAAATTTGATTGGGAAAGGTGGCTATGCTGAAGTTTACAAAGGGTGTTTGCCAAATCGTCAGCTAGTGGCAATTAAACGTTTAACAAGAGGAACAGCTGATGAAATCATAGGGGATTTCTTATCAGAACTTGGTGTAATGGCGCATGTAAACCATCGCAATACTGCTAAACTGGTTGGCTATGGAGTGGATGGTGGAATGTATTTAGTTCTTGAGTTGTCTGAAAAAGGAAGCCTAGCTTCAGTTCTTTATGGTAATGCTAAATTGGTTGTTATTTTTTCCCTTTATATTTTTTATTGAGTCAATAGTTACATTTTATTCAAAAGTATCATTTTGTTGATCATTAGGTTCCAAGGAGAAACTACCATGGTGTAGAAGGCACAAAATTGCATTAGGAATAGCTAATGGTATACTATATCTTCATGAGGGTTGCCAAAGAAGAATTATCCACAGAGATATAAAAGCTTCCAATATCTTGCTCACGGAGGACTTTGAGCCTCAGGTATGATATGAATGCACAAATGAAGGCTTAGGATTTGTTGTATAAGTTTGATTCTATAATTGATCACCACAAGTACCTTATGTCTTCGCGTTTTGAATTTACCTTATAGACAAACAATTTTTGGCAGATTCCCCATTATGTGATGGACGAAACTTCCCTTGTTTCGGTCACATCAAATTCCATGTTATGTACGTTAGAATGGACTTGAAAATATTTCAGGAACAAATTGAAACGTTACGAATTTTTTGGACAGATTTGTGATTTCGGGCTAGCAAAATGGCTGCCAGAAAATTGGACTCACCACACCGTTTCAAAATTTGAAGGAACTTTCGGGTTTGTGACCTTCACAATTACTCTCTGGTAAAAAGCTTTTGTGCTTGCTGTTAACTCTGGTTCCATTTTTACTGCCAGTTACCTTGCACCTGAATACTTGCTGCATGGCATAGTGGACGAGAAAACGGACATATTTGCCTTCGGTGTGTTGCTATTGGAATTAGTGAGTGGGCGTCGAGCACTTGATTATTCACAGCAAAGCCTTGTGTTGTGGGTATAGTATCTTACCATTTACTCTTTTTTTACTCACATATTTAATCCTCTTCACTCTAGATTTTTATTTCATTTTTCTCATAACAAATTTTCAGGCAAAGCCATTGCTGAAAAAAAATGATATTATGGAGCTCATTGATCCTTCACTAGCAGGTAACTTCGACTCGAGGCAAATGAATCTTATGCTCTTAGCTGCTTCTTTGTGCATACAACAATCCTCCATTCGTCGCCCCTCTACAAGACAGGTACGTTGTCTCTATCTTTTCAAATCACAACGTGGATTTTTTCAGTAAAACTGTTTGTTTAGTTTTCTTTACCACACATGTAACTTTACTAAACTACATTTACTTTTGAGGTATTTATTGTTTGTATAAAAATTCTTAAACTGTAATTACTTAAGACACAGGATAATTTGTTATTGATTGCATTAAGAAAAATTTAGTAAACTGAATAACTGACTACAATATTAAGAATTGGCTATGCTAATAAGAAATGATGTGTTATGTTTCTGACATATGTCATCCAGTACTCAGGTCTTCCATATGTATTGTGGTCCACTTGTTGTAGTGGCAGAACATCTGCGAGTCAACCCACTAACCCTTCTGTGTCTGTGTACCTTAACATGTATGACAAAGTCCATTATGAAGCATGTGACTATGACAAAGTCCTTTATGAAGCATGTGCCCTTTGGTGCAGGTTGTACAGCTTCTGAACGGTAACCTTAGCTGCTTTAAGGGCATGAAGAAAACCCGAATGCCATTCTTCAGAAGAGTCTTCCGAGAAGAGCTTCATGATTCCGAATAGTTGAATTCAACATGTACTCACACCATCATCAAGGGTGAAGGTGGTCTCTATGATCCCTTCTTTCTGCAGATAGAAATTGCCTCATCAAACTCAAAATTTTGCACTTTGCCTTGCCCAAAAAAAAGCCTTCAACCTGTGTACATAATAGATTCTTTATAAAAAAATGGTAATATAGTCAAATACTTAGTTACATGAAAGGAAGAAATGTCGTGTTACTTATGAGAGTTAAGTCATTGCATCTAATTTCTTGTTCCCCTCCAAATAGGGTCTACCTAAATTATTTATTGAATAAAAGCAAATACCTTTTCTCTCCCTTCCTTTCGTGATTCTTACAAATAGATGGAAAAAGGTCATTACGTGGAAAGCACAGAAAGAAAGCCACTAGAGGCTTTTGTATGTAAAAGAAATCTGTTTTAAGATTTGGGTCTCTTGGAAGCATTTGAGTGGAAAATTTGATGTGTTGCAGAGAAGTGGAAGTGCATAATCTTCAATAATTGTTAGTTGCTCTTGGAATGTGACATCCCAATCAACTGCAGCACATTACCAACAGACATCAATATATGCTAAATGAATTGAGGCCTCACAATTTTTATCAAATGGTCATCACATATGTACTTTTGTTTTTAACATTGTCTTCGCACACACACTACTTGAATATTTCTTTGTTAATATATCATAAATGTTTTTGAGAAATCAATATACCATAATCTTAAATATTATTGCTTTTGGAGTGGAGAGAGTGTACATATAGAAGTGGTCTTAGATATATTTTCTGAGTCCCATAATTAAGGTCTTTTATATAAATTGCAACAATAATTAAATATCATCATAAATTATTGTTAAATTATTTGTATAAATATTATTATTAAAATAAATTACCAGTTACATGAATATAAAATGAAAAAAATGGGAATGGAAGTAGTATAAATTTGACCACAAATTGGCGACAAAGAAGATTGTATTTGGATCGGAATAAAAAAGTTGTGAGGGAGTATGAAATGACAGGTATAATGTGGAAGGTAGTTGTTGAATTGAAGGAGTGAAACAGAAAAATAATAAGGATCCCCACAGACACGTGTGGGTCGTAGAATTGGTCTCTCCAGATATTATTCTCCCTTCTTTCATCAGATCCTAATTAATAATGTATATATATAAATACTTTGTTATAAGATGTAAAATTTATTTTGATAATCTTTATGTCTCCCAAAGAAATCTGTATCTATCTGTCAATTGGGAAATATTACTCATCAAACGACATAAAGAAAGCAGGAAAAAATGACACTAAAAAAACTGAATCATATAAAAAAGACAATATTCATCATATTTAACCATTCAAATTTCTATTTTCAAAAGTTCTTATATGAATATCTATAAAATAAAATAAAATATCTCTTATAAAATAAACCTATACAAAAAGTCATTAGTTTTTTCTAAGAAATAGTGTTAATTTATATCTAAATTAATTATTTTTCACAAAAAAATTAATTGATCCATTCTTGCCAATTTAAATTATGTCATATGTTTTTTTTTATGATCAGAACTATTTTCATCTGTAGGTACAAAATTATATTTGGAGTTTCGATGGTTGCAATATTTTTTTAACTATGATATTGATTTTCTAAAATATATATTAAAAAGTACACTTAGTTAATGAAAAACACATACCAAAATAATTATAAAAAATAAAAATAATTTTTAATAATTTTCTAATATATCTCTCATATTAATCTGTCACATTTTTATTAATTTTAACTTTCTTAATTCTGAAAAATAAATTTTATTACCAGTTTATAACAACATGGGAAATATTAACTAATATGACATCACCTATCATTCGGAGATATAATATCTAAAGATCATGGAACGACAGGAATAAACAACGGTGGAAAGTATTTTGAAGAAAAAGAAAAACAATAAAAGAAATTGAAAAGAATTAAAAAGAAATTTAAGTGCATTTACTGACATTCAAAACTAATATACACGTTATTTATAACTGTCACGAGTAAAAGAGTGTCCTGCAGAAGAAGGAGAGAGAAGCATTTGTAAGCAAAAGAAGAAGGTGTAGTAGTGAGTGGTCAAATTACGAATCAGGGTTCACCAATTTTCATTCTCAGACTCAGACACACACAAATTCCCTTCAATTTTCAATTTGAACACAAGATCCGACATCATAGAAAATGACCATGGATGTTAATCAGTTGCAGGCCAAGCTGCGTGAACACCAATCCGCCATGTTTCAACAGGTTCGCTTCCTTTTTCTTCTCCCTTTCACTCCAATATTTCTGCGCTTTTTCATTCTTCTTTACGTTCAAATATATCGCAATACGACGTCGCCGTTGGTCCCCATGTTTGTTTCCTACTCTACCACTCTGCCAAGTCATTTTCCGTCCACAAAACTTAACCCTCCTTTTTCTTTTACTAGTAATAAAAAAGATTTAAATTTTAATTATTATTATTATTATTATTATTATTTAATCACAAATCTGGTCAAAACCCTGATTATTACTGTTTTCAATTTGTATTATTTGATGGGTGATTTTGGATTTGTTTTTGTTGGCGTGGAGAAGGGGTTCTTGGATGATCAATTCAGCCAGCTTCAGAAACTGCAAGATGAGAGTACTCCAGATTTTGTGCTTGAGGTTGTCACTATGTTCTTTGATGATTCCGAGAATCTCCTAAAAAACATGGCACGTTGTCTGTAAGTATTGTTGTGTGATTATTAACTAGTTTTGTTTATGTATGAATATTATGAATGATGGTTGGGTTTGACTTACTATGCAGAGAACAAGTGCCTCCTGATTTCAAACAAATAGATGCTTATGCCCATCAGTACAAGGGAAGCAGTGCCAGGTGTCATGCTATGTCTGATTTTTCTGTGTATTAACTGTGAAATTTATGTATCAAGAAAGTGTTTGTTTCTTTTCATGTGTGATATTGTTTAATTTGTTGAACAGTGTTGGTGCTGCAAGAGTTAAAAGTGTCTGCGCTACCTTCAGGCCTTTTTGTGAGACCAAGAACTTGGACGGGTGAGTGTGTTCTTACATATTCCTCTTGAATCTTTCAACGTGCACTTCACGCTGTTGCTCCAACAGTCATATCTCATAGTCATGTGAATTATCTTGATTTAGCATTTATTCGTCTGTTCCGAAGTTGATTCGGTGGCCAAGTCAATAGAAAACCTTACATGTGGTTTCTGAAACTTTCTTAAGACTTTCAGAGATCTACTCATAGAATACATCTTAAATTGGTATGCTTTTGGTTTTTAAAATTCCTCCCAAAAAAATTAAACTGCAGAATTCTCTGCTATGTATTGCAAGAGTAGGTAAATATCGTTTCTTCTACCTATTCTGATTTGGAGATCTTTTCTACGTCTACCACAGAGGCTTCTGATTTTAGCTTTAATTTGGGAGGAAGAATTTCCTTAAAATACTTTTTTTTTGTTTGATCATTTAAAAAAAATTAATAATACAGTTTGTAAACTTTTAAAGACGTAAAGTATTGTATATAGCTTCTAAATTCTATCTTTTCCTGTTTAGAGAAAATGGAAGAAAAAGTTAACATGTATAGTTTGGAACTTTTTCCCCGAATACTTAATGTTGTCATTCTTCAATTTTGTATTTAATGGCATATGTAAATTTCTACTATAAAGATGTAGGGAAAATGTGGGCAAAAATTAAGGGAGGATTATTGAGATTCTTCAGGACATAATTTTACTCGTGATTGTCTAAGTTTGTAAATAAAGAGAAATTCTTTGTAATAGTAGGAAAATTCAATTGTGGTTTGTCTAAATTTATAGTAATATTAACTGATTATAAAATATTGATATAATCATATAAATACTTCTAAAGAAAGAAAATAAAAGGCATTTTTTTGGAACCAATTTTTCTTACATACCTAATCGTGATTGTAAAGAGTTATGAATGGCGTAAATTATGATTCTTAGAAATTGTTCAATTCAGTTTAGTTAGTAAAATATTAATTGTAATATTTATGTATTTTTTTTTGGAAAAAAATGTAATTATTATTTTAACTAAAAAATTTAATAATTACCATATTAAATGATTTAATTTAATAATGGTAAAAATATAATATTTTAGAAAAGAAAAGTTAGATCTCACCTAATTATGGATATGTTTTTGAAATCTTTAACCAGAAATTATTTGAAAACCTTATTTTTTTATAGGTAAACCGAACACGTATTTTCTCATAGATCTTGACAAACTACACAAGAGAGAACAAAACAATAATTTTACTTGTGGAAAAAATTTCATTTACAATGGTTTGATTCCTAGTTGTCGTCTTTACCCACTGAAATCAAATTAAGCGGGGCCTATTGCCTCAAAATTTGTTTTCCCGATAAAATCTTAGAGCCTGGAAGAAGCAATCTTGCTATTAAATAATTATAGAAATATAAAATCTCCTATTAAAGTAATGAGGCCGAAAGACTTGAGAATATTTTCATCTATAATCTTATTCATACTCTTATGTGAAATGATTGAAGTCGTGAGTTTATGTCGGCATGATTATACGGCAAAAGTCTATAACGCTGGTTTATAACTCAACTTTAATTTAAGTGCATCAGATAGAAGATGCAGCTGCTCGTACAGTTCATTGACCTTCGGCTTTATGTATTTTGATGAAGGAGTAGAATTTGTTACATGTTCTGATAAATCTTTTAATTTCTTAGTTCAATATTTCTGTGATAAAAATTATTCTTAATAGTGAATGTGAGCTGTTTTACACATCTGGAAATCTTTGAGGAGATATATTCACTAATCACTATTAAATTAATCAATGCAAATAGGTTGACAGCTGGTGGGCTATAATATATACCCTTTTTCATTGAATTTTAAAATGATAGCGAATATATATTGTATGGTTGCTGCATACCTCGTTATGAGCAGTTCACACTAAACTATGTACGATGATATGACTTTTACTAAGAAAAGTAGTGTTGGTCCAGGTGTATGAGATGTCTGCAACAATTGCAACAGGAATACTCTCTACTGAAGAGCAGTCTTCAATACTTATTCAGGGTAAGTACCATAATATTTGGTTCTAATTTTATGTGGAGATAATAGCCTGAATTTCATACTTCGTATTCTGACCGTTTCTTGCATGAATTGTGTCCTAATATAATAATGTTTGAATATGTTTGTTGTATTGATTATTGCAGCTGCAGAAAGATATCAAGGCTGGTGGTGGTTCTTTCTCGTAACAGAGAGATGATTGGCACCAATGAAAATGATAACGAAGTGAAGCTTTTCATGGAGCAGCTGAGTTTGTTATTTTTTTCTTTTTTGTCATTTTCTGGATTATTCGTTCACAATTACGTCAACAGTTTGAACGATGGGACAGTGGTGATATGAATAAACATTTCTTGCCTAGTTTGTCTCATACATATACGATACGATTCTTTTCCAATAATATGACAAATTTTAAGTTGCCATAGTTACTGCTTAGGTGGTAAATGCTCTTAGGTGGTAAGTGATAAATGCACCAAACTCTTTATTTTCAATAAAAGAATATAAATAAATCTTTACATAACTATACATATATCCAATAAACAAATATAATTAATTACCACTGGTTTTTAAAACAAAAGTACATAACATGTTTTTTGAAATATAAAATTTAAAAACTTCAAAGGCTAAAACAAAGACATTATTATTATTATTACCATCCAGATTTCTAAACTTACATATTTCAGTCAATATAATACAAAATAAAATACATCATGTTTTTATACATAATAAACTGGCATTTATTCTTTTAGTGAAGGTCATGAAGTAATGAGTTTGAATATTACATTATAAATTATATCAGTTATTTTTTTTTTTTAAATCATGATACAAATCTTATTTTTTTGTTTCTTT
>Ga0209700_105387_pt1 | contig 21618 bp, 11 predicted proteins | sample SiratroredBW_FD_187528 | JGI IMG/M metagenome (GOLD analysis project Ga0209700, IMG submission 187528) | Root nodule microbial communities of legume samples collected from California, USA - Siratro red BW (SPAdes) (version 2) | ecosystem: Host-associated > Plants > Roots > Nodule | place: USA... | reverse complement strand
ATATATATATATATATATATATATATATATATATATATATATATATATATATATATATATATATATATATATTGTGTGTGTTTGTATATTTTTTCTTGTAATAATAATCTTTCTGGAAGCACATTCCTTCATCCTGTGAAGACAAAACAAATTATTCATATATGATAAACCGGTTGAAATGGAATATGATGTTAATTTACAGTCCCCTATTCATTAAAATGTTTTTATATAAATTTATTTTCTTTTGCCACTTTTTCGTATGTGCTGTTAGTAATAACAAAGCTTCAAATTATTATATCATTGTGAATGTGAATGAAGGGTACTTTGAAAAAAAAAAAAAGATTTGATTCTGTTCATGGCACATAATTAATAATAGGTCATTTGGTTGGATGTTCCAATCTTTAAGTTGTGACTATACGAGACAATCATTTTCTCCCAAAAGTTTGTCCATAAATAAATAAATAAAAAATAGTTTGTTACAATTCTTGCGATCTAACTCAATTTTAAAATTTCAAGGCCTTTAATCTTATAATAACACATAAAATATTATTTAACGAAAGTAGTCTAATTGAGAAATTTAGTTTCTGAAAATTATAAAAAAAATATTTTTTAAATTATATCACTAAAAAAAATTTTAATCTGCTTTTATATATATATATATATATATATATATATATATATATATATATATATAATACAACTATTTTTTTTAGGAAAATGATAAATGTTTTGTTATTACAATTTGACACTTTTTGTCTTTCCTGCCATTCTATATTTTTATCATTTCTGTTTGTCTCTTTTGGTATTGATGAACACATGAATCTCCACAAAAATATTAAGTTTTTAAATAATTTATAAGCGTATATATCACCCAAATAATAAAACTATCCATGTCTAATATAACTTATGTTTGAAGTTTAATTTTGAGCAAAGATGAACTTATTTGATTTATAGACTTAATACATTTCAGGAGTTAGTTAGTCTTCAACTTTTTTTCAAGTGAACTCGGTAGATTGGTAATCCTTATCATTGGGCTGCTGAATTAGGAATGGAAGAATTTAAAACCTTATAAGGTTTTTTTCTGCAGCACAAAATTCACGAGTCATGTCCATCGAATGACAGGCCCATCTTGTTAAAACAAAGATACTTTTGGGCAAACCCAATATGCAACGAACTTTCGTGTTGTAACCAAATCAATGTTATGCCACATGTTAGTTTCTCCAAATATTATTTTCTTATTTGAAAGAAACATGTACATTATAATAATATATCAACATCTATTATTTTGAACATCTAATCAATAACTATTAGTTCTTTCTATATCTCATTCTATTATATCATAATACTTATAAAAATTATATTTATTCTCCTTAGGTGTCATTTAGTATTATTAATTTTTCTAAAATTAAACTATGGCACTTAGTGTCCTTATTATTTGAAGAAAATTCAGTGACTTGAGTGACGTTGGACTCCTTGAAAAGAATTAAAAAGAGACACCTCATTAAAAGTGATTAATTAACTTTTCACGTTCAATCAAGAATAAAGTATGGCTAATTAAAATTAAATGATAGAATCTACACAAGCTGAGGATTACTTATTTTTGTAAATTTTACCCTACCAACCATTCTTTAAGATTTATAAAGTATGAGATAGTATTCAACCTATATAAAATTTTTAAATAAAGTCTAGATAGGAATGAACTGAAACAGCCGAAAATAAGCAATTTATGTAAATAAAGTCCATGGAATTAGAAAGTGAGAGAGTGGTACAGGCCAAAAGGATGGTTTGAGAGACTTGCAAAGTCTAGAAAAACTCCTCCTGAGGCCAAACTCATACATTATTAAGCAAATCCTTAAATAAATATGTAAATGGAGAACATATTGAGCCCTCCTTAAAGAACAGCACCAAGAACAAAACCTAACAGTGATACTAGCTATATATGAGGTATCTCATGCATGGGTGTTTTGCTCTGCTGTGGTTGGATTGGAGGGGTTGCTCATACCATGATGGTGCCATCTTCGTTGATTCCAAGCTCCCTGAGGAGGTCCTGGCAGCCAGGGAGAGGGTCCTTCTTGAGGAATCCGAGAGGGTTGGCCTGGCGAATAGGGGAGACGATTCCATTGTTCTTGGTGATGCTGATTCTGGCAGCTTGTTGCAGGTAAGCCTCTCTGTCAACCTCAGCGCAATCTGGCCTAGGGCTCTTTACAAGGGTCACCTCGCAATTGTCTTCCTCGTGGTCTCCATCCACCTCCATTTTGTACGACCCCAATGAATCTGTCACTGCTTCTTTGTCGAATGTCACGTTCTGCGCGTTGTCAACTTGTGAGCACATCACTCGCACAGTCGCACCTTCAATATCAACAATACCAGGTTAGGGCAAAATACACACTGAAAAACACCCTAATGCTACTAAGAAGATTACTTCATGGTATCTAAGAACTGTATTACAAATGATTTATGATTAAAGGTCACTGGAAAACTATTTTCTTGCATGGATATATTTAAATTCTTCACTTATGGTAATGAAACAAGTACCTTCGAGGAACTCAGACATTCTGGTGAGGAACTGGACACGACATGTGTCACAGTAAACGGTGCCCTCTACAAAGAAGCGGTCTCGGGCACAAGCTGAGCCTAGAAAGGACAAGAAGCAAAGGGCGGAAGCAAGGATGATGATTGTAGATTTTGCCATTGCGAATACTGGTTATAGGTTTGGATGAGAGTTAGATAGAGAGGAAGATGAAGTGCGTTGGATAGAGGAAGAAGAGAGGATTGAGTTTTATACCTGTAGGGTTAGTTTAATATGAGGTTGTGGTTCATTCTATATTTGTGGACGGTTCTTGTTGTTTGATCCGCTTTTTGCTCTCCTTCTTTCTCACCTTTCTTTCAGATTTCAGATTGCCGGGTTAACTGGGAAGACCGGTTAAATAGGAAGCCATTGAAGGACAACCCCACACCTCATTGGATAATGGCAGATCATAGTTTCACACTATTTTTTATGCTTCCATTTAACAATGAAAATATTATTATTTTATTTCAAAATTTTGTTTATGTTTATTTTTATTTGTTAAATATAATATTTTATTATTAAAAGGAGTTGTAAAGTGGAAATAAAATAAAAAAAGTAGGTGTTTAAATGATTAGTAATAGTTGCAGTTGCACAATATACTTATTGACTTTTAAATAAGAAAAATGAAACAGAATTCATTACATAAAAGATATTTGTAATAATCCACTTTTCTTTGATCTTGAGACTATACGACCTTCTTTTAGGGTGGTAATCTATATATCAAACAAATTATTTTATTTGTCAATACCTCTAAACGTATTTGTGGAAGTATTTAGTGTAATGGTTACGCATGATAAGGCCATGACAAAACAATAGCTTTTTTGTTGATGCATACAGTGAAATGTTTTCATATGCTTTTCAATCTCAACTTTTGATTAAAATGTTGACAGTTTATTTTGAACTAATTCTTACAAAATCACGTTAGTTTTATTTCTAGTTAACCTAGGATCTCTAATACTCTAAATTAAGATATGAATATTTAGTACTAACTATTTATAAATGGTTTAATATTAATATAATAATATAATAATGAATAACATGATAAGTCTAATATCTTTTTAAAATAGATTCTAATATAAAAATTTCATATACTAATTTATAATATATAAATAGGGAGAATCCTTTCTTTATAAATTAGGTTTGGGATAATTAAAGTTATCATTAAGGTCACTTCATAAAGTAGCCACGTGACTGGATGAAGTTATTGGCCATGAAGTAAAAGTTGAACGAGATAAAATCTTGAGTCTTTTCAGCTACAGTTAGTGAATCAATTTTAGGAGACAGAGTGTAGAATGTAGTCTAATACAATCTTACATAGTTGTCTATTTGTCCTATTGTTGATAGTTGGATATTTGTAATAATCCTGCAGAAAAAAAATATAATGTACTGAATTCCAAAAACGTTTCATGTTGATGCTATAGCTGCTGTCGTTGTTTCTAAGGCACCATGGAAATGTGAGTCAGTTGTAAATCTGTTAATATTCAGGAAATATTTTACTCACATCATTCAATTTAAAATGTTGATAAACTTTATCCTTAGGTTTTACGTGGTTGTGTTCTGGTTAAGCCAATTCTTTTGTGTGAAATAATATATTATTCCATATCTTTAACAAAGCACCAGTGGTCTAGTGGTAGAATAGTACCCTGCCACGGTACAGACCCGGGTTCGATTCCCGGCTGGTGCAATTTCTTTTTACATTTTTATATAATGTAATGATTGCTCTTTTGACTGACAAAGACAAAATGTTAAAAAGCCCCCGGTTTGTATATGTGGTTGTAGTATCAAAAGAATATAAAAATGAATGGATATTTCTTATTTCCTGTGCACATAGTAAGTTGCCTGAAGCCAAACTAAAGATGCGTACAGAAAAAATAAAAGATAGAGAAAACTAAAAAGAAGGTAGAAGGAAATTTCGTGAATTGATTTAAGAACTTGGATGACTTGACGACCATTGCACTAGGCAAACACCTGCAAAAATATACATAACATACCAACCTTTGTGGTACTTGGAACACGTGAATTGGGCACAGAAACAATGAAAAGTGTCACATGCTCGGGTTTTACGATTAATAATAATAATAATAATAATGCAAAAAGCATTATGCCTCTAAGCTGTGCCAAAACTAACATATATTTGTCCTTGTGTGTCCTTTACATTTTTTGTCTTTGTGAGTGTGAAGAGCCATCATTGGACAAAATTGCAACCATGACCATAAATGTGATCAACCTATAAAATTCTTTATCATCCCTTTGGTGGCACTGCACTTGTGAAGCCTGTGCAAAACCTCCCACTTTTTTAAATTAATGACATTTCATTAGTGGGGCGTCCATTTTGACTCCCAAATTCCTAGTTATCCACACGTGTGAGGACAAATCCAAAATGGTATCCTCAACTTGAGTCCCACGTGTGATGACTGATGACGAAATCGCTGTTCAGAGCTTGTCATGATATTGCTCATGTGGTGCTCTGATTGATGCAAGAAGGTGTCGTAGCCACATATTAATAATCCGTGAAACTCTATCGATGGATTTAGCTTCTGGGGTTGGTATGAAGTTGCATTAACCAATGAGAATATGCCGAATAAATCAGCTTAGAAATTGAATTTGGCACATCAGCACTCTGTTTATAAACTAGGAAAAAGAACCAAGATTCACATGTGTCAACATTTTATAAAAAAAAAAAAAAAACAGATTAAAGAATAATGTAGCCACATATTTATACTCTTGAACTTTTTTAGGGAAATATACTTTTCATCTTTAATTGAGCTTTATACTATTTACATGATAGTATTTCTAGATCTTTATAGCAAAGGTAACAGCCACACAGTTGGCTGATATTTCTAAAAGTATACCAAAGCCTATGCAGTCATCTTATAAGTGAGTTTTTATTTATGTGTTTCAATGTACCGTTAAAATTTTATATTAGAAATTTAAACGTGAGTTTGAGTAATAGATAAAGTGAAAAAACAAAACTCACAAATTTATTATTTTTATATAAATTTATTAGATTGAAAATGATATCATAATTAAAAACCTAATTATTTATCAATTGGCTTTATTGATAATAAAAGTGGGTATATTTTGTTAATAGACTTGCACCAATTTTACTCGATAATACTTATGCTAGGAATTTTCTCTTTTAAAATCTCTAATACATATCATAAACAAATCCTAAAAATATTATATTCTTTTCTATCTTTATCGTTTTGTGAATTATTGCATTCAATTATTTACAAAAATAGTACTAAACATAGTGTTACTTTTTAATCTCTACTTGGTCACGAGAGAAACAGGTAATTCTGTAAAGTGGAAAATCCTCAACCTTTACAATATCTGACTCTCCATGGTCTGGTTTAAATCAAACAATAGTAAAAATAAGTTGATGTGTGTGGCACGTTTGTGTTCCTCTCCTACTACTATTGTGTTCCATCATTTTGGCAACGATCATTATTGATGAAATATTTCCTCAATCGTTCCAATTCAAAAACTAGCTTCATTGAGAAATACTATGCAATTATGCATCACCATCTTCGTCACCATACATATACGTCTTCACATGTGCTACAAGCTGCCACATTAACACAATCACATTTTGGATTTTTGTTTAACTTCTTCACTTGAACTTATGTACAATTCCGAGCAAAAGATTCTCTGGGGGTTAAATTTTTTACTTAAAATTCAAGTTTTAAATAACCTCAGAAAACACCGATTTTATGAGTTGAGAACACGAATCTGAATATAAAAAACTTAATTTTTGTAAGGAAATTACTTAACTGATAGAAATTTACTACTCGCGAACTATAATTACCTGTGTGTTAATTATTATTATTCTCATGTGATGTTCGATTTAATTGGTGAGTTGATAAGAATTTGACTAAAAACGCTAAAAAACAAGTTAGGTAATAAATTGTTATTGACGCATTTTACCTTGCTTACAAAACGCATTTGCTCACAAGCACACAGTAATATCAGATTCCGAGCATTTGCATACATTTGGAAATGTAATCAAATTGTGTGGAAACAGACATCAATTTATGGATCGTGGCAGTAAGAAAGAAATGATTTTGGTGTTACGTTAGTTCTGGGAGTGGCACACATCATATTAGCACTGTCACAAAGCCAAACTCAACCAAAATTTGTAACTGGTAATGATGAATGAGGTGCTTCCTTCACACGTGGGAAACTTGAGTGCCTGCAATTCACATATATGGATAGAAATTTGTAGTGGACTCCAACATGGAAATGCCACAGCCATCAAAGTCTCAAGTATATCTCCATCTCCCCACCCAAATAGGCAATACCATGATACCGATGTTTATTACTGTTATCTTAATAGCCTATTTTGTAGGTCTAAATTGGAGATGACTTCATTGCATGCGAACGCTACATCTATATAACATAAACTATAGTTTATACACATATCTCACTCAAATACCTTAATACCGACATTAAACTAAAAGAATAATATTTTCTCTTTGATTTTTTTACTTGTCAATGAAGATGCTCTTTAATGCAGGAGTACCTATCTATCTGGCTATTTCTTGGAGAATTCCACCACCATATATAGCCACATATTCTCCCAGCTCAAATCTCTATGATACATCTATGAACTGCATGGATTTAAATGCATTTTAATAATAAAAAAATGAGGGGTTTTGTTTAGCTCAGTAGCATTTTCAGGATGACATAATGGAAAAGGGAATCCACAAATTAATGAATGACTGCACTACTTCCTCCACCCTCCATGGAAGGGAAACTTGGGATGATTAATCTCCATGCATGTGAGAATATCACAGCCACGGATTCAGATCAGATTGTGCAGCCAATGAAGGGATATATTAAGTGACATTAATGTTGACGCGTGTGCACTGCACCCAAATTTTATGGTTCCATGAGGGAACATATAGGCTGGGGCTCCCTGATTCTCACATGCAATGGACGTGGGCTTACATCAAAAACCAAAGTCTAAATTTAGTTAGTTGTTGTCTCTTTTAATGAATAAAATGCCAAGTCATGGCTACTTGGGACCAGTGAACAAAGAGTTCCTTCCCATCCTTTTCCACCCAACAAGGTCCCAAAATTGAATTTGACGAAGATAGATAATGGATGGGTCCTAAGGTCATAGCAGACTAATTTGTACACTAATTAGGTTGAGATTTGCTGAAGAAAGACCCAACTTAGGTGTTAGTGATATTGTACCAAATAGTTTGTTTATGTACAAAATATATAGACCATGGACTTTTAACTGTACAGATTTAACTACAATTAAATTATCAACCACTGATACTTATCATATAGTATTATTTTAGCTCAAATATGGTCACAACAACTGCTTAAATCATAAAATTAGCATCTTGTCTCTAGTGAAGTTCAGGTACGGAAATCTTTTTCGTGAAAGAAATGATGCATAAATTCTATTACTTAATAAATCCATAATTTGAGATCTTGTATCATAATATCATAATCCACCATTACATTAAATGGGACAGCACTGTTTTCTGCATGTGCTCTGTGCTTCCCTTTTATTTTTAAGTTCGTGGAGCTCTTCAAATAGTCTCATTGATTCGTTTTCTCTCTCTGTCTCAAAGTCAGAAACAGAAACTAAGTTGTATAAGAACCAAACCCCAAAGGCGCACTTTTTCAAACTTCAGCATCTTGCTTTGTTTTCTCCTTCCTCTTAAACATGTCAACTCCTTCATCATCTTCTTCTTCTATTTGGGTGTTGTCTAACATAAAGCTTCAGTTTTTTGCCCGCATCAGACGGTTTCTCCAATCCAAAGCAACGAGAAAGCGTTTTGATCCCTCCGATCAGTTTGACACGGCTAAGAGCAGAGGTGAACACAACAAGAAGCCTGAAAATCTTGAAACAGTACAGGTTATGGAGAAGCCTGAAGAGGAGGAGGAAGAAGAAGTTTCTGCGATCGAGTTCCGGAGAACTGTGAAGATGCTTCACTTTGGAAGCTGGGAAGAGAAGGAAGTGGCAGCAAAGGAGATTGAAAAGTTGGCCAAGGAAGATGTTAAGGTCAGAAAGTTGATAACAGAACTTGGGGTGGTGCCGGTGTTGGTATCTATGGCTGCGTCGCCGGTGGCTAGCCGCCGGCGAGCCGGGTTGACGGCGTTGATCCACCTGGCTGATGGAACTTACACGTAAGTCTTGCTACCATATATGTTCTTTCTTTTATGATGATTATCACATGAAGCAATCTGTTTAATACTGTTAGTAAGTCGTACTTTTCTTGTTTGAGTTCAAAAGGATTAAAAGTAATCAATTCCATAATACAAAATTGTGTAATTGAGCTTGATGTGGAACTTTGCGTTTGATTCAACTTTGAAACTGTGAATGATTTGGTAAGTTCTTTAGGTTTTATTCGTTGAATTGAATTTACATTAGATTAATTTGAAGAGTCTAAATTGTTGGGTGTAGCTAACACAGATATTCATACTAAGAATTAATACATGTCAATCCAATGACAAGAAAGATAAAATGAGTGATTAAAATTTTAAACAGTTAAAAATTTGTGAGAAGGAATGATAAAGAAATTAGGACAGGATTTGTAGCATTGGTTTATGTCCACTAACTAGAAATCAAGGTGCACGATTAAGGGCTAAAATCTTATATTATCATTTAGTGGTCTTCTCCTTTGCCATATTGTTTGATATGGACAAATATGTAATCATATTTTATAAGAAACTGGTGAGAGTGGAGCTATCGTGAACCGCTCATTTTGACTTATGGGTGGCGAAGACAAGATTGATGTACACAAAGTGGCGATTGGCCTTGGTTCATGACTTCACAGTAACCACAATTGTTCTGTACGGTTAAAAAGCTAAATAAATAATTTCAGCAAAAGTAAATACATCATGTGGGTGGGTGTAGGCATTTAGAGTTACATTTATCCTCCAACAGGCTGTAGAAAATGAAAGTTATCAAACTAATTATACTTGTATTCATTACATTAAATATGAGAAAAAAATTAGTCAACTGAGTTGCTGGGCTGTTTGATAAGCTAGAGGGGAGACAAAGTTCACATTGAAGCGACATTTTTGTCCTAAAATTCATATATTTCAGATTATTATAAACTATAGGGTGGTTGATCGGATTCCTTTATGATCTTTATGGCAATTTTATGTCTTTTGTTTGACCATCATTTTCCAACACAGATGTTAAGTTAAGATTCTCATTGACTTCACTCTGCTATAAATAATGTTTTTAATTTAGTTGGTTTGGTCTTCTTATTCTTTATTACACAAATTGCACCAATCCCATCAAAAGGAGTTGAGAGTTGGTTTCCGGCTATAGTTTATGCTGACTTTGGTAAAATATGAATCTAGAGTAGTAGTATTTGTTTCTGACCTAACTTTGACTGAGTTGAAAAATGTTTTTCTTCCTTCAGGAACAAGGCTTTGATAGTGGAGGCAGGAATATTGTCCAAGCTGCCAAAGACAATTGACCTTGTAGATGAATCAACAAGAAGTAAATTGGCAGAGTTGCTTTTGTCACTGTCATCTCTAGCAAACACTCAGTTCCCTCTTGCTTCATTAGACTTTCTTCCATTACTTAGACTCATTATTGAGGCAGACACATGTTTTGACACCAAACAATCGTGTTTGGGTGCTTTGTATAACCTGTCAACTGTATTAGAGAATGCATCCCCTATGGTTTCAAGTGGGGTGGTCCCTATCCTCTTGGAAGCATCCTCATTAAAAGAAATTTCAGAGAAAGCACTTGCCACTCTAGGGAACTTGTCAGTGAGTTTGATGGGGAAAAAATCAATAGAGAACAGCACAATGGTCCCAGAAACCTTTATTGATATCTTGTCATGGGAAGATAAGCCTAAATGCCAAGAGTTATCCTTGTATATTTTAATGATTCTAGCACATCAAAGTTCATTGCTAAGAAAGAAAATGGAACAGGCAGGGATTGTTCCTGTGCTTCTTGAAGTGGTTTTATTGGGCAGCCCTTTGGCTCAAAAGAGAGCAATGAAACTATTGCAATGGTTTAAGGATGAAAGGCAAACTAAGATGGGGCCACATTCTGGTCCACAAACACCAAGATTTGCAATGGGGTCCCCTGTAAATCAAAGAGAAGCAAAAGAAGGGAAGAAAATGATGAAGAGTTTGGTGAAACAAAGTTTGCACAGGAATATGGAAATAATAACTAACAGAGCAAATGCTGCAGGGGAGTCTTCTAAATTGAAGTCTTTGATTATCAGCACAAGTTCCAAGAGTTTGCCGTACTAAGCCTCATTCTTTTCACACTTTCTTTCCCATCAAAGTTTGAAGTTGACTCAAATGTGCTTTTATTTTTTCTGTGGGAAAAAAAGGCGAAAAACTACAGAACGTGAAAATGTCACCTTGACATTTCGTGGTACATTTGTATACGTTGACAGACATAAATGAAAAGTTTCCAGACATTTTCACTGGAAATAGTTGAATATTAGAAATTCAAACTAGTGTTAAATTTCGCTTCAACGCTGAAGTCATTCTCACCAATCAAAAGTACCAGTGCTTTCCATAATCACTTCAGTATTTTCAGAGACACATATTGACGGTGTGTTTCACTGTTTGGGAAAATGAGGTGAAACACCATTTTGATGTAATAATGTAATGGCAAAAATCTTAGTTTAATTTATGAATATGAGTAAAATTTGCACTAATAAATAAAACATATGTAATGGATAATTTTATCCAATTTTTAAATAATTTTAGTATACTGTGAAAGTTGTGGGTGACATCAATTATTTTTTGGTGGAGATAAGGTGGCCTAACTCAATTCAACAATTGATATTATAGCTAAGATGATTCCAAGATGAAAAATTATTTAGTAGAAAAACAATTATTTAGAGATTGTTATGGATAATATCAATTGTCCCGTCTTAACTAATGATTATAACTTTTAATCTAATTATCAACTCTTGATCCAAAATTGAATAATCATATAATGAGTATAATTCTATCAAAAAGATAATGAAATTATATTTTTGATAATAGAAAGTTTCTCTTAAATGTGATAATAATATCTAAAATATTTATACATTTAATGTTAGAAGCAAAGACTCTTGATATCAATGAAAATAAAATTCATAAAATGTAGAAGATGAATAATTATCCATTTTAAAACTGTATTAATAACTGATTCAATGATTGATCTATTGAAGAAGAGTGTGAGTGTTATAGTTTTTAATCAAGTCGAGAAATCTTCTTTAATTAAATGAATGAAAAAAGAAAAGAGTAGGTGTGGAGTAAAACAAAATTACCAAGATAACCAAAGAAAAATTCCTAATTAGTTGCACTTCAGAAAAATTGCTTTGTAGACAATTTACTTAAACGTACAACCAATAGAAAATCGTCGAACAATGTAGTAGGTATTAGGATTAGATAATCCTGTAGAAATAACCTTCTACAGAGGTCTATGACTTTCACACTAGTCTGAACGTAAAGAATTAGACATAATTCTTAAAACGTCAATAAGAATAATTAATGAAAGATGTTTGATTGTGTCTTGATTCATCAACCTTGTTTATAACGCTTTCAATTTCTTCAAATTATATGTGTTTCATTTTAAAAATTTGTTTAATTTCCTGAATTTCTTTTATTTTTTATTTTGAAATTTTCTTGGATTGTCGTTTACTCTAAGGTTTAAGATCGAACTTACCTTCATAATCTGTTTGTTCTTTATCAGTTTTCAGTTAACTTTTACTTTTGATCCAATTTGGAATTTCAAATAAAGCTAGTTGTTTGACCTTTAAAAACTTAAATTTTATAAATTCGTATAAGTAATTTTGTAACTATTCGAAAATATATAGTTAAAGTCATTAAAAATGAATAAGTTTTATTTATACACGTTGATTTTTGATAACGATGCGTCGTTTAAAATGAACATAAATCGTTTTATTTGTTTAAAAAATAAATAAAACGTGTATACTTATATGAACTAAGTAATTTAATAAATAAAAAAGAAAAGGCAAGGGTTAGGGTAATGTGGAGGTGCATCAGAGTGGAGTAGTACTAGGATGTTGGAGACAAGTTTTGCGAGCATGACGGACACATGGTTGGGTCCCACCTTCTGTAACACTCTTCCACTCTCCTTCCCAATTTCTGCCAGAATCCTCTCATCCTCATTTTCTTCATCGTCTTCAATGGCTACCTCTTCCTCACACCACCGCTTCCACCATCACCGCCGCTGTTACTCAAACCCTAATCCTCCTCAGCCTCAGCCCGCTTTGCTGGTCTTCTCCGGAGGCACGGCTTTCAACGGCGTCGTCGAAGAGCTCAAGAATTTCACTAACCGTGTTGCACACGTTCTTCCTGTTTCCGACGATGGTGGAAGTACTGCGGAGATTGTTCGTGTTCTCGGTGCGGCGTTTTGTTAATTAGTAATTGTAAATTATAATTGCTAGTGTTTCTACATTTGGCGATATTTTGCATTGTCGCAAGAATCAAATTGTGGGGAACAGGAATCAGGGATTTGGTTGATTGGGTGGGTGCGTGTGCTTGCGTTGCAGGTGGTCCTGCTGTTGGAGACATACGTTCCAGGTGTCTGAGGCTGTCTGATCAAAGTACCGTTGAGGCTCTCGCGGTTCGGAATTTGCTTGGGCATCGTCTGCCACTGGATCCACCTCAAGCTAAATCAGAATGGTTGGTACCACATTCTTGGTTTTTGTTTCCCTGCCCAATGTCTGATACTTCTGGTTGAATTATGGATAGTTTGGCTTGGTCCCCGCTTTCCATGTTACTTGCTTTAAGGGTTAACATGATGGACTGGGCATATTGGGTGTGTGCTAATTGCTAGGTTGTATTATTTAAGGGTGGTGATTTGTTGGATACCTAATGTGGGAGGTTGCGAGTCATGGCCTCTCCACTGTTTTTGAAATGTTAACATTCTCTTGTACTCTTTGACCCCTCTTTTCTATTATATTCAGGAAAATGTGGAATGCCCTGCACTCCAATTTTCGGGTGGATAGATTTAGAGAAGGGAAAAAGGGGAAGGAAAGAAAAAGTGAGAGACAGTGAAAAATATGTGATAAATGATGGATTGGAATTGAAGATAGACGAAAAGAAAAAATGAGGTGAAAAAGGAGATGGGATCATGGTGAGAAGAAAGTGAGTGTGTAATAACAATAAGTACCCGTATATTCCATTGTTTGGAATTCTATGAACTTATTTGTTAATGGTCCTTGTTGTATTATACTATGATTGCATAATTTTTTTTTTTTAAGTTTAACTTCAACCCTGATGACTTGTATAGGTACTCTATCGTGGAAGGTGATCACATTTTATGGAAAGATGTGTCAAAACCCTACAGGGAGACTATTCGAGCTTTTCTGGTTTATTTCCAGAATCAGGTGACTTCGACAAACAGACTGGGGCTATTCTTTGAATATCTCTCGGTTGCCTCTTAAAGGATCTTTACTATTTTGAACATATTTTTTATGTAATTTTTTAAATGCTTGTTTCTTTATTTATATTTTAATAATTTGTTTTTGAGATGATGCTTCTTCAGGTGTAGTATTTAACTGCGATCGTGCCAAATATATTTTTTTGGAGGGTAAATTACATTCATTTCCTTTCAGGTTTTCCAAAAACACACCCGATGCCCTTTACGTTTTTAACCATACAATAACCTTCCTCCATCCATATAACATTAGAAATCAATCAGGCAGAGTCCAAATAAATACAAGGGGTACACAGCATTTTATGGTCATATAAATTGAAGGAGGTCTATGTAGGGGATAAAATAGCCATGGAAAAGTTTGTTTTGAGTATTATAATGTTAAATAACATTTTCTTTTCTGATTTTTAGTTAAAGTATACTAATATGATGATCATAATAATCAATATTCATTATGATATTTGCTTAGTTGCTTTCTATCAAGATTTTTCAATCTTTTGGCATTTTTGGTTATTTGGCATTAACTTTGGACATTCTTTTTGGTCATTTTTAGATTCTTCGCCGGGCAGAAGAGTCATTTTGTTTCAGCAACGGCAGGTCCTTTGTTTCTAATTCAGTAACATTTTTGTGATTTTCTTTTTGGCCATAGTGTTTTCTCCCCCCAAATACCTTGTTTCTATTGATTATATTCGTGATACTATAATGACAAAAGCTTCTATGCATTGCATTTGAAGCAGATTAAGCGTGACGCACTTTAACTGTTATGTTGTTTCCTTTTCTCCTTTCTTTAGTGGTAGGATAAACTTAAAGTTTTAGATTATTGAATGTGGCACTTACCGGTGGGTTGAGTTGGGAATATATTAGGATCCAATTGCAAGTTTGGGAGTAGAGTCCAGCATTGGAAGTATTAGATTCTGGTGTGGGGTTTATAAGGCCTAGGACTATCAAATTACAGAAGCTACCTTATGTGATGTGGTTTGCTCCTCCCAAGGTCCAGCTAGGCATTAGTAAATGGTTCAGAAAAATTATAGGTTTATTGTAATGCAAATCTATTAGAGAAATGTGAAATAATGTATGCACAGCTAGTGTGCTTCATGACTGGTTTCATAGTTCAAGTATATCATGTCAGTTAAATGTATAATGCTCAATGCCTATTCCTATTATTTGATTTTCAGTAAAAATAATTAAACATTAGATGGATAAAATGCCCAATGCCTAATTCTTATAGGCTTGCATTCCACAATCTTACCTGGTGTAAAACCATGACTTCCTGGCCTGAAATAAGTTAACAGGGAAATTATAGCTGGTAGGGTTACTTATTTGTTTCTTCACCTTATTGTTCTGTGTTGTTGTTGTGTGTGTGACACTGACTTTTAATTTTAGTTTGAAAGATTACATTCTTGCGGGCTTTTGAAGAGGGTAGTTCTCTTGTAAAAGTATTACATGAAAACTTAATTAGCATCTTCCAGCATTGAAGAAAATAACTTCTTTTTCAGAAAACATAGAAATGGTAAAAAACTGAGAGATGGAATGGGTTTAACTGCTCTCACGATTCTTTCTCCCAAGATTGATAAATAACTTGTTGCTGCTGTTATATTTTTGTTTTTGTAATTGTAATCTATTGTGTATGCAACTTCTGTTTTACTTTGGTGATTTATTGGTATTTGCCAAGCTGGTTTGTGGAAAGTTCGACAATAACTATACACTTGTAGAACTACTGTCTTACCAGTATTGTCCACAGTAACTACACCATTTATAAGTGATTTGGCAATCATTGTGAGGACTGATAGAATGGATTTTTCCAACCAGTTGGAGCTCATTCAATAGCTTGTATAAAATATCCACATTGAATGTTACTTGGTCATTCTCTCTAGTTGAAATAATGAAGACTTCATTCACATGTCCAAATTACACATATAACAATATGCCTCTTCTGCTGGTTGAAATTTTGGGTGTAACATTAAAACATTGTAACTGATTTTTATAAACTATGCAGCATTGGAAATTTCTTTTTTGCAGGAGCACGCATATTTTTTCAGTCCTTGGATGCTGCAATATTTTTGTTTTCACGGGTTTCAGATATTCCCCCTGAAAGCCTGGTTCTACCTGTAATTTCAACCAATGATAGACTTACATTAGGGTGTGAATTGTGGGTATGTTGTGAATTTATTTAACTGTATAATTATGATTTCATAGAGGTTTATCATAATAATTCTGAGGGAAAATTTATTCGTTCCTGTCAAAGGAACATCATATAGGAATTCACAAATTATTGACCTGCTATTTTATTATTATTGCAATATCTTATTTGATTCTCTAATATCCCTACAGGATGGAACTATTATACGGGGACAAAATGAAATATCTCATCCAACCAGAGGAACAAATGAGCTTATTAAGAAGGTGTGTTGTCATTTTTGCTTTCAACAAAGTGTACCAATTGCAAATAATATATATATATATATATATATATATATATATATATATATATTTATTTATTTATAGTTCTTTCCCAAAGAACTTGAGCAATACACAACAACAAATGCAATTAATGACAAAGTAAATATAGGCTTTACGAATTGTACGTGGATGATCGAAGATAAAATGCTATATGGTCACTTAAAAAAGTTACGTGACTTTTTAAAAACTCCCTTTACATGACTTGTGTTTTAATATTAACCATTCACAATATGATCTAATTGTCCAAATTTACTTTTCTTATTCTCACAGTAAATACATTCCTTATAAATATTTTATTTCTTGTGTTAAAAATTTATATTTTCATGGTTAGGGAAGTTTCTCAACTCCAGCACTTCCTTCAAGAATAAAACGGGTGTTCTACATGTCCAGTGAGGGAAAAAATTTGCTCCATGAGGTAAGTACTGTGTCTTGTTGGACCCACTTATTTCATATTTTGTTGAAGGATCTTTGTTGTATGTATGGCATTATGCGTTGTCATCAACAATAGTGAGAAGCAACGTATTATATGGAAGATGAAAAGGGGGAATATATTTAATTATTTTTATTGTATATGAAAATTTTGTAGAAAGAAACCAGGGATAGTTATCCCATAATTAGCAAGGATTTGTATTCTTTGTATTTCGTTGAAGTGTTTAACATAATATATAGATTAAAAAATGTAAAAGAATAAAGAAGTCAAATGAGATGGAGGCAAAGACTAAAGGCATGCTCTGTTGACAGAAAAGAAATGGAAAAAATAACAAATATGGATAAACTAATAACTTTCATTCTAATTTAATGCCAATTATAGAACCTTATGTGGAGGGGAGCCATTTTAAGTGAAAAGATACTTATACATGGTCTAACTCTCCTTATTTGGTTCGAACTAGAATTATTATCTTTTTACTATAACAAGGTTCCATTTTTTAGTGTACCTACTTGAACTGGGGAAGGGGGGAACACTTATAACAAGGAGCTAAATAAGCAACCTGTATTTTGAAGGTGGGTGCAATTTTTATTTGTCTGCTTCCATTGTGAAAATATCCATACTCAGTAGCTTTTAAATTTGCTTATCTCACTGTACGGAATCTAAATATGAATTTGGCTTTTAGGTCCTAATTTATAAACATTTTATAACTGGGACTGCTTTTTCTCTTTGAATAGGTCTTTCCCTCAGTTAATGCGGCTGTGTTAGAGTGGTTAAATAATGTGGACTACGTTGTGTATGGCATGGGCTCTCTTTTTACTTCAATCTGCCCCTCATTGGTAAAGATTCTTAATATTGATGATTACATATACTTGACAACTCTGGTATTCAAAACATTTTAGCAGTTGAGGTTTATATGCTAGGCCCTCTATTTGTTGATATCGTGTCTAAAATGTGGAGCACATGATTGTTCAACTCTTTCAGTATTTGTTGATTACTTGATTACTACGTAATTATTTGCTAGCTTCATTACTTATAGCGATGGGTCTCTCATTAGAAGTAACACTGACTTAAAAATTTTTGGTAGGTGTTACTGGGAATTGGGGAGATTATTTCTTCAAGGTCCTGCCTCAAGGTATTTCCTTGTAACATGTTACTTTTTGCTTTGGCTATCTGCAGAAAGTATAATATACCTTCTTCTACCCTGTTATAATAGAGAAATATAGACCTTACAAGATTACTTCTTTTTGTGAAAGAAATAAAGTTATAAAGTGGTCTAACTTAGCTTGACTGCTGCACGAGACACAGTGGACCATAATCTGCTGATATTTTATTATGGGCACAAATCTCTGCTTCCATGATTCCTTGCTTTCTGGTTCCATTGTAGTTGCATTAGAGTGCTTCCATCAACAACTAGCATGCCTTTATTTTTCAATATGTAAGCATGTTTCTAGATACACAAGGCTTACTGTTATTAAGTGGAAATTAATTCTTTCTTGGTTAGTTTTTTCTGATAGCTCTTACGGGAGATTCAGACTGTTGAATCAATTATTTTAGGCTTGTCGCCTTGGTTTGGATTGGGAAATGGTAACATTCAAAGCTATACCTTTTTGGCTCGATTTTTACTAATTTGATTCAGAAAAAATGGTAGGTACTTATGTTAAATGGTACGTGGGACCGGGAAACTAATGGATTTTCAGCTTCTTGTTTTGTAACTGCCATTACGGATGCTCTAAATCGAACATATGGAGAACCTAGCAATCGCTTACAGAATCTTGTGAGTGAAAATTTCTCTCATATTCTCTATTAATTATTTTCTTGTTTTCAAAATAAAACATTTGATTCACACGACTCTCTTAGAAAGATGGTATTATACTTTGCATAATCCTGTTAAAAGTGGTACACTGATAAAATAAAAAATGATTGATCGATCTATTGGATTTCCCTCTCTTTTCAGCTGAAAATATCCCATGAATGCTGAGTTAAACAGTCTATAATAGATATTTCTGTTTTGTTTTTGGTAACTCTACGAATTGCTTATTTCCCTAGTGCCAAGGCTAATAGAGGATCACATTTTTTTAAGGACAATTACATTCATTTCCTCATCAACAGTAGTTTTATGAAGTGAAGATCGGTGTACCTTCTCTCTTGTTTTTATTTTTCTTAGTATTATTCGTAATCTTCTTTTTACTACTGGATATTCCAAGAAACCTCAAATAAAAATATGTAGAATTTAGGGATATGCTTAGCCTTGGCTTTATTACTATAGTTTCATTGATTAACTTATGACATCTTTCTCTTGCCTTCTCCGTTCTTTTCACATATTTGACGTAATCCCAAGAAAACTACTAGCTTATATTTTGGTGTTTTCTAAATGTTTTCATTTGATACAACATGAAATACTCAGTATATAAAATGTTTCATCAACTGTTGATACAATTATCATCTAAAATGAAAACCAAAAAGCACTGTACAAGATGATTAATGTAATACAAGTAATTTATGCGCCGTTAATGTTTGATGCAGCCAAATCACTATATAAATACCGTTTTGGTGCCGAGAGATGGTGAAATTCCAGTTGATATCGACAATTTGGCTGCCCAGGGAATATTTGACGTGGTATGTCTTTTAAATTCGTTCATTATGTGTTATTGACCGGATGGAATCTCTTCTATTCACGATAAAGATATATTCCAAGATTGTTTGTTTGAAATTTACTGTGGACAAGTTCATGCATGGATCTGGCATTTCGTCTTAAGAATTAGTGTTAATTTACTATTAATATAAATCTTGTTTGAACAGTCAATGTAGTGATTTAAACGTCAGACTTTGATATATTGTATTAAATTAGTGATTTAACACTCCATGAAAATGAATTATTATTAAGGTACAAGATCCGTGGTAATTTTATGATGCAAATTGCTTTGTGACCATCCCCTATTATTCTCAAATTTGCAGATAGTTGTTGACTCCCTACGAGATCCTAAAGTGGGTATAATTTATGACCCGAGTTCACTTATTAGATCTCTGGCTGACCTAACAGACAGGTACATGAAGTCGCAAGTTAATGGCTTAATTGATACCAGACGGTAATCATTAAAGAAAAGCCACTGAAATTATCATCATTTGACTGTGAATCTTCCTTTAGACATAGCAGTGAGAGGAAGGAAAATGTGTGATATATGTAACTTTTTCCACGATTAAAAATAGTTGCTGTTTCAGGAACTTGTGAATGTAATTTGATAATGATGTAATATATTTTAAACTTCTTTATTTATTATTTTATTTTATTTGTTCTTATAAATTTTTAGAATTTAAAGTTTGAGTATTTTTTTATCCAAACAATATATTTTATTATAAAATAGTCCAAATCCTTTATAAATATTGATTACTACGAATTCTCTCTGCCAATGCACGATTAATGCAAAGAGAGTTATTTGGCTGTTGTGCATTAGCCAAATGGAATATCGGTCCACGAAATATACTCAATTACATAACGTAACCTCAATAGTTTTATTATTTAAAAAAATTAAAGACAAATTATCAATGATTAACCTACTATAAGAACAGTATATAAAAACACAACCCGTTATATTGGTTGTCGTTCCATCAGGTCTGATTTGTGATTCTTTTTGTAGTAAACATCTCTGAAGCAAATCCGGATGTAACTGGGTAAGAATTATAGGAGACAACACATACATAAAATGCATAAAAATAAATAAATTTTAAAGATGAAGGGTACAAAGAACCACTGTTAGGAGAAAAAAATGAAGAACTGGAAATGCAGACATTAAGCGAGTGAAAGATAACAGACAGAGGGTACTATTTTCCACTATTTGGGTGGGACTTGGTGCAGAGGACTTTCCGTCCCTTGGCACGTCGTCGTCTTAAAATAGCTCTTCCACCTGGTGTGCTCATTCGTTTGCGGAAACCATGAGTTCGTGCCAATGATTTTCTTGATCTGTTTCTCTTTGTCTGACAAAGAGCAGCCTTCCCTGCCCTCACAACCAAGCCACGCCCTTTTCCTCTTCTAACCCCCACATTAGATGTCAAATCCAATCCAAGCGACAACCCTTAACATTAACAATTTACTTCAGATCAACTCAATCTATATGTTACAGAAATCAACAACAGCAGCCTTAATCTACCAGGCGTGTTAAACAGAACAGCTATGGTCATATGCAAATTAAACAAATGTGTCAAACAATTCAAAGCCAGTCAGCTATTACTAACTATGCTAGTCTTCTGCCCACTATTTCTCTTTATTCGTTGGTAAATTATTTGCTAGGAAGTTTTAATGGCAAAGTATGTTGAATTTTAATCATAGAGCGAGTTCTTGCTTGAGTTCTTTAATCCTCTCAATGATGTTTATGAAAGGATGTTATTGAGATGATATTCTTAACTGATGCAGGCTATTGGTCTCACTGGAGTTGTCTTCTCCATCACAACCTAATAAAATATTTTGAGCCAGTCAACCTCGATATCACTAAACCAGTCAACTAAACCATAAAAGTTACTTCTAAACCAGATCACTATCCTTAGAGAAAGAAGAACAAGGAATTTCATCACAACACCTGCTGCACTCATTCAGCATTTTAAAAATTGCTACTGAGGGATATAGTATAGTATTAAAATAAAACAGTTCCTCAAATCCTCCGTCTGAAAGAATGGTTTTCCAGGTATGATTTTACAGTCAAACACATCAAAGAAAATAAGAATGTGATCCCTGATTATCTATCTAGACCCAAAGAAATCCAATCACAACAACAC
>Ga0209700_105385_pt1 | contig 21625 bp, 12 predicted proteins | sample SiratroredBW_FD_187528 | JGI IMG/M metagenome (GOLD analysis project Ga0209700, IMG submission 187528) | Root nodule microbial communities of legume samples collected from California, USA - Siratro red BW (SPAdes) (version 2) | ecosystem: Host-associated > Plants > Roots > Nodule | place: USA... | reverse complement strand
TTTATTTTTTTTTTTTTTTTTTTTACCGCCATTCTATTTTGGAATGAATTTTATATTATTTCGAAAAGTTCATTTCGTAAAGAATGTTACGGAATTATCTTTTAAAGAATTATACAATTTATTTCTTCAGAGATACAATAAAGTTTGAAAACGGAACAATATGGTCCTTTTATACTTTTGGGTTGTAAAAGAGAAATAAAATTTACTTTCTCTAATCCCATATTTTCTTCTTACAACTCCTAATCTTCTAAAATATCCACTTTGCCATTTTTTATTTATATATTCTTCAACATCTAAAAATTGGCTAATTTCCCTCTCCGACTTGTGCACTTTTTACAGCTGTTTTAGATTGTATTTTGCAAGGATCAAGGTTTAATAAGTTTTTTTTTTTTTCAGAAGATTCGAGTAATTGTAGAGTTATGGTTTTGAGTTATTCTCACTTTTTGTAAATTAAAATTTAAAAATTAAACAATTCATAATAAAAACAATACTTAATCAATATAATTATTGTATCAACTGAGTCGGGTGTATTTTATGTTTAAAATAAAATAATAGGAGTGCAAAAAGTAATTCACTTATAAAGTGAAATTAAATAAACACACCATTCATATAAATTGTCATTTTTTATAATTATTATAAGTGAAAAAAAAAATATGATTGTTCATTTAAATTGTGTGGTAAACTAGTGAAGAGTAATTGGAAATGAATTGTAAAATGACTATATGAATATAATAATTATGAATTGGTTGATACATTAATAAATTATCTAAATGTTGGTATATCAAAAATTAATGAATTATACATGCCTATTAATATGACTAAGAGTTTAATAAAATTAAGAAATATTTTAGTGATTTTGAATAAGACAACTAGACATATCACATCACATAGTGTGATAGTTATTTCATCAACAATCAAATGAAAACTTTCGTATTTCAATATAACATTTCTCTAAATGAAGTTACTGAAATCAATTTGTCATCATAACTAATGTTGTAGAGAGATAACAAACTAAAATTTTACAATACAAACAACTCAATCTTTTTAGAGTAGAACCTTTAATTTATTTAATTTTAGCACATGACACCAATTTTAACTCTCCAAATCCTACAAAGACAATATTCAATATCTTATTACACAAAAAATCATTTCTTACAACACAATAAACATAAAAATTAAATAAATTTTAATTCTTACCTCAATATCTCACAAACTCTTAGAATGTGATCAATATAGCTCGTTAAAATGTGTAACTACGTAATGTACATGCATACCAACATTAACACCACCCACATTAGAGGGTCTAATGTGATCATTCTTATAAATAAGGGTTATAGATTTCTTACTCTCAAAACAACACCACACCTTGTCCTATTCATCATTATCCAAATTAAAATCAAACAATACAACATTAGATAAAAGCAAAACAAAATTATAAAATAACATTAACAAATATAAAAAAGTATTCTATATTATCCTATCGAAAATGACTTCTTTATATTTTAAATTACACAATTCAAAATAAAAAAAATTAATATTAAAATATTATATATTACTGTATCCACAATATTACCATTGATTCTACAAAAATAAAAATTTGCAGATCAGCCAATTCGCAATAACCCTCACACAACCACAAACCATGAAACTAGAGGAAGAAGAAAAAAAATAAACAAACTTACAAACAACAATATCAACACATAGAAACCATACTTTGAAAGGCAACACAATCAGTAACAGAAGTTACAGAATTTATGAAATTTATATAAGGTGTATGAAAATAAACAAATGGAGGTTACAATTTATATATAATGACATTGACTTTTGACATCACATAAAGGTGTAAGAAGAAATCATGAGGTGAAGGAAGTAATTGTATATATGAAATTACTATATTACCCCTATCCCTATTTGTTTTGTCATCAATAACTAAGTAGTTCTTAATATCATACTTATTTATAGAGCTTCTTCTTTACAAGACAATTGTTATTGTTGTTCTCATGTTTTTTTTTTTTTTTTATTTTTTATTTTTTAGTTTCTATTCTTCCTGGAAATCACTTTTTTTTTTCTTTACAAAGTGTAATGTAAAACACTAAAAAATAGAAAAGCCTAACTAACACAGTTTAAATTAAAGGGGCTAAAAAATAAGAAAAATACTAAAACACGTTTTGATCTTTACAAGAGTATTTTTCCTTCATTATTCACTTAATTGTGGTTTAAAATTCTATTGTCAAAACCATGCTACTAAGATTTTTACTTCGAGGAATAATAAGATTTGGATAGCGAATACTATGATCCAAACCTTCACTCTTATGGTGAATATAAGAATGGGATCATTTGAAGCGACATATAAATGAAAATAAAAAAAAATAAAAAAAATAAAAATGCATTCTGCAACGAGAAATAGAAAAAGGACATAAGTATTGTTTGGTTCCAAAGTGAAAAATCAAAATATCCTAATTTAAATAAGTTATAGCTTTTATTTTAGTTATATATAACTTTATAAATTAAAAATTACTATATAATTCATTAAAGTATGGAAATTCAATTTTACTATAAAATAAAACTAAGCTAATGCTTAAAAAACAAGTCCAAAATTGTTAATCCTACTCGATTAATCTAACGTGACTGAGTGCAATGTAAGGAAGCTCAACTGTTACTGTTAGAATTTCTGATTTATTGAAATATGAGTAAAGTTTGAACAACAATAAAAGATGACTTTAGCAAAATAATAATAAAGAAAAATAATTATAAGTGTTAAAAAAGTGAATTAAAATGAATCTCTTAAATAGTAAAAATGTTCTTATATAAATTTGTATAACCTTATTTTTTTTACTTAATAGTATAATTATTTTATGTTTTACAGTGTATGGTAAAAATATAATTAAATGATTAGGTTTTAATTTTAAGTAGTTATTAACTATTTTTTAATAGTAACTAATTTATAAAATATTCAAATCATATTAGGAACATATCAAATAAGGATAAATACATCAACTATTAAAAAAATGATATATGCTTAGATAACAGTTTTACCTACCCATTATTTACATCTTTACCCATTTCTCTTAGTTTTCCATTCTGGGTGATGTCTTTTTTTTTTTTTTTTTTTTTTTTTTTTTTTTTTTTACTCGCGTAGTTTTAATCTATTTCTTTTGTGTTGGGTATTTTTCCCTCGCGTTAGCTTAGCTGTTTTTTTGTTATTGTATTCAATTTGGTTTCATTATTAACTAATAGAAGCCTCAATTAAGTTTTTCAATTTTTAAAATATCATAATATAATTGTTTTTCATTCAATTAATCATAAAATCGTTGAACATTTTAATTTACAGATAATATAATTTATAAAAAAACACAGTGACAACTTATAAAATTAACAAAATCAATTCCAATGCACTATCTTTGTGTTTCAAGGAAGGATTTCAAAAAAAATAAAATCAAATGCATAATATTTATAATATTTAAATTATTTGTAATCAAATTCTTTTCATTTTTAGAATATTTTGTTTGTATAGAATAATTAAAATATCTTAAATTTTAATGTATTTTTAGATAAAGTGATTTAAATTCTCTTTTAAGAGAAAATTCAATTTAAAAAATATTTATTTTGAAATATAAATTATAAAATTAAACTTTACAAAAAGATATCAGTAAAATTTAAGTATTCCAATAATATTTAATGATTTATACATTTTCGAAAAATTCTTCAATCTCAATTTCTTTTCAATTTTCTCTTCTAAATAATTCATTTTACTTTAAAGAATGTTAAAATTACCAAATAAATAAATTATTTTCTTAAATTGGCTCATCTAAACACTGTGTTAAAGTTTACAATGTTGCACTCCTAAAATTTCATATACTTATTTAATTTTGAAAGGTTTACATTATTATATTTGAAAAAAATAGGAATTTGATTGAACTTTTTATTAACAAGAGATTAAATAGGAATATGTAAATAAATAATTATTTAATAGGACAAAAAATAATCAAACAACAAAAAATGTATCTATTACTGTTAGGAGTGAGTGACAATATGACTTGATCTGGATATATTGATTTGTCAATTCAAAGAAAAAATCCCAAGAGAGTTGGGACAGTTTAGCCTGTACAAAGTCGCAATAAATATATTAATCATTAATTAAATTCAAATAAAATTGATATAATTAAAGTAGTTGAATAAAGCTATATTTTTTTTTAACTGATTATTTACCACTGTTAAAAGTAATATCAAAACATGAATGTAGGTTTTTAATTACTTAGAAATATGTAATAATTTCCTATCTTGATAAGAAATGCACCAGTGGTCTAGTGGTAGAATAGTACCCTGCCACGGTACAGACCCGGGTTCGATTCCCGGCTGGTGCAATGCTTTTTTTTTTTTACCTTTTAAATTTGCTTCATATAATATGTCAAAATATTTATACTTATAAAGATGTCTAGCTTCATTTGTAATAAATGTTATCATTTTCTAAATCACACATGTGCTATGCCAGCACCTCAACCATCATCGCATCACATTACTCACACAAGGTGTGCTATAAAAAAGTTGAGAAAAATTATGTGAGTCAATTAAGTCTAAATTAAAAATATAAACACATTCTATGATTTCTAAAACCAAAAGAGGACATGCAATATAATATTCTATGATTTCTAAAACCAAAAGAGGACGCCAACTTTGGCTTTCTCATTGGATAGTAGTCCAAATTGGTCAAACCCATTGCTTACCAAACACAACTTTTGTGTCACCAACTCAACTTTTTGTGTTGATAATGCATCTCAAAGTAAGTTTATATAACCTTCCCTTCTCATACATAACACTTCACTCTAGCAAATAACACCAACACAACAAACACATCACACTGCATAGTGATGGCCAAAAACGACTTGAAGCTTTTGAGTGGCTGGTTCAGCCCTTTTGCCCTAAGGGTGCAGATTGCCCTTCGCCTCAAGGGTGTAGATTATGAGGTCATTGAAGAGACCTTGAATCCCAAAAGCGACCTTCTTCTTAAGTCCAACCCTGTGCACAAGAAAATCCCAGTTCTCCTCCATGCAGATAAAGCCATATGTGAATCTGCTATCATAGTTCAATACATTGATGAAGTTTGGACCAATCTTCCCTCCATCCTTCCACAAAATGCCTATGATCGCGCTAATGCCCGATTTTGGGTTGCTTACATCGATGACAAGGTATTTATATATATGTGTGTGTGTGTTTCTTTTCATACCTTTTTCCTTAAAGTTGCATCAAAATCTTAATTATCATCATAAGCTAAGTACTAATTGTTTGAACTGAGAGTAGTGGGTTCCGGCCTTGATAAGTATTCTAAGGGCTGAAGAGAAGGATGAAGCAAAGAAGGCACAGTTTGAGGAAGCAGAAGAAGTGTTTGAGAGGATGGAAGAGGTGCTGAAGAAGGGCAGTGAAGGGAAGGGCTTTTTCGGAGGGGACACGATTGGATTCATTGATATTGGTTTGGGAAGCTTTTTGAGTTTGATAAGAGTGGTAGAGAAGATGAATGGAAGAAAATTGCTTGATGAAACCAAGCACCCTGGCTTGCTCCAATGGGCTCAAAATTTTGCTGCTCATCCTGCTGTCAATGGCCTTCTACCAGAAACTGACAAGCTTGTTCAACTTGTCGAGGGTTTTAATCAAACATTAAGAGCTCTTGAAGCTGCAAAGTAAATGGAATTTAATCCTTTGCCACATAATTACTTGGGCTGATTACAAATTTGTAAGCTTTTAACTTGCAGGGTTTTTTTTTTGTTCTAATTTTATGTTGGCATAAACTTTACTTTAAAATAAAAATCAAAATAAAAAAGGTTTAAATATAAAGAAGTGGTTCCTGGGAATCTTTCTTTGTTCTTGAGTTTAAGGGTGTCTTCCATTAGAGAGTCCTAATCTCACTTCAAGAGTTATTAGCAGTTGAGATTAGCCTTTGGAAGGAAATTATGTGGAATCTCTATTTGCTTGTGCTTTCAGTTTTTTGTGCTAGCAACCACACTCTCTCTCTCTTGTATGTCATGTCTTACGTAATAGTAATATAAAAAAAATGAGAAAATAACTGTTGTCTTCCTCATGCTTTCTTTCACCTTCAACTCAACACTATTATTCTTTCGAAAGTTTAAATTATATATTTTTTTATTGCTTTGAGCCTTTCATTATTAAATTGTAACGTTGTACACACTCTCAACTTTATATTATTAAAAGAATTCACGAGGACTTTTTTATTGTCACACTTATCTTCATTAAATATACACATTATAACTTTCTAAACTATAACTTGCATATTTTCTTTTATTAAAATGTGCAATTACTTACTTTCTCTTTATGAGCTTTATTTAATTTACACTGTCATAAAAAAATAGTTTATATTAGTTATTTACAAGTTAGTATATCAAGACGAATTCTTCCTCCACTCCAATACCCTCGTCTTGCACCTCCATAATTAAATGCAAAATACAAACATGTTCTTAAATGATAAATGGTAAAAGATCAAAATACCCTCTAGCCCCCATTTACCTCCTTAACCACTCTTATCCGCTTCATTCTCCCTTTGCTTGCATCTGATTCACTGCTTTATTGTAGCATCCCGTTCAGTCATTGTATCTATTTTTTACCTTCACCGTCAACAAAAGTGATTGGTGCGTGTGGGTGAGAGTCTACAACATTCGCATCGCAAATCTGGGAGGAGAAGCTGCGTATTTGTTTCAATCTGAATTAAAGCTTTAAACAAGTGAAAAGTAAAAAAAAATTATGTTTATTAGCAATTTGTGAGTGATATTGATGATTAGGGTAGTTAATTTGATGATTGAGTTGCCATCGATGGTGAATCTGCATCGGAAAAGATGAACTTCATATGAACCGGATGTCTCGCGTCCGATTTACATTTTGGAAAAAAAACAAAATGTAAACCGGATGTGGGGTCATCCGATTCACATTTACAAATGAAAATGTGAATTGGATGGCCCCCATCCAGTTTACAATTTTTTTTTTCAAAATGTAAACCGGATAGGATATCATCCAGTTCACATTTTCATTTGCAAATGTGAATCGGATGGCCCCCCATCCGGTTTACAATTTTTTTTTCCAAAATGTAAACCGGATGGGATGTCATCCAGTTTACATTTTCATTTGCAAATGTGAATCGGATGACCCCCCATCCGGTTTACAATTTTTTTCAATATATAAACCGGATGGGGTACCATCCGGTTCACATTTTCCAAATGAAAATATGAATCGGATGACACCTCATCTGGTTCAGTAATTTTTCTTTAAAAAACAGAAAGTCATTTTGGTTATTTTGGTTATTTTTACGTAAACAATTTTAACATTTTTAAAACTTATGGGAGTGCAGGACGAAGATATTGAGATACACAAAAAATTAGTAATCCATCTAAATGTCATTATGTACAAAGTCATCAATGTAATATCTACTAATATTATAACAGTTTTAAATAGAAGGTATTAGAAAGGATAACAAAAAAAATAGAACATAAAGAATTGATTTAATAACCTTACATGTGAAAAAAAAATAGTCATGTTGAAAGACACATATTAATCGGTTATTACACTCACTGATTTAATATGTTCTAATTTTTTTTAAAAGATCCTATATTTATTTCTTTCCAAACCTGTATTCTTAACTAGAAACATATCATATTTTTAAACAAATAAATTTGTATACTTATTCAGAATTATCGAATAATAGAACTTGTTAAAAAATAAAGTTAAGTACATAGAAACTTAAAGGTAAGAATTCAAACTTAAGTAAGAAAATTAAACTAATGTCTAGTACCACATATAATTCTAAATTATAATATGTATTAATTTTTAATTAGTTTTTTCATTAAAGTATTTTAACAACAATGATAATATAGACTATAGTCCACATTCAATGAATGAAATAATAACTATATTTAAAACATTTTATTGTCTATTGTACTAATATATGAAATTTAACAAAGTTAATTTATTGAAAAACTAAAAAAAATATAATTTAATAGTTTAAATGAAGAATCGCATACATTTGAATCCAAAATAGATTATGTAATAATAAAATGGATATACTATCTAAGGCATTACATGTATTAACAAGTATTAATGGCACTAAAACAAGAGGGTCATTAATAATTTACAATATATTATATAAATTATAATAATATATTCGTAATTAAAACATATCCTTGTACTATAAGTTTTAAGTTTGCACTTGCCTTTCTATGTTATAAACAAAACCATATGACATTATTTTCGTTTCGACAAATAAATATCAATTGTCAATAACATCTAAAATAAATAAATAAATTAGTGATGTTACTTTAATTATGTAACATGCAAATGTATTGAGCTTTACTTACACATGTATAAAATGTGTCATGTAAATTTTCTTTTAAGATTGTTGAATCCATCGAATGTAAGTCTGACATTCTATTTTTTTTTTATTAGACTTCTATGTATATTGAGACTCAAGGAAATCATAGATTTTAACATTCCCTTTGTTAATCATTAATTGATTTATATACCTACATTGTTAATATAATATCAATGACAATGATGGATATCATGAAACATAAATTGAATAAATAATATATAGATTTAAGTGTACTCATATCATCTAGTTGAATGACACCAATGTTAAGTATATGATTACCTGAATGATTTCAAAGATATTCTGCATGTTTATGTACAATTATAAATGTTTATGATCGATATCTAACACAAGATGATTAAAACAATTCATGTGAAACCCTAACTAACTCATAAATTGGATTAACATTTTGGTATTATTGTTGTTGGGGCTCGCATGTTATATCTCTTCAAGAAACCATTGTATAAGTTGAATTTATATATGTTAATGTACTTTATTTATCTTACACCACTATAAAAAAAAGACATTTTACATCGATTGTTTACAAGTTATTACATTGGTTTATTAGTCATATAGATGTCACCATGTAGAAAGTCATATGCATACTATAACGGTTGTTAATCAATGTAATATGTATAGATATTATAACAATTTTAAATACTAACTAATTTAAAAAGCTAAAAAAAGAAAACAATTGGGACATATTACATTAATTGGTGTAAGGACTGATTAATATCTCTTGCATGTAAAAAAAAATGTCATATGTTAAAGACACATTTATTTTTTCTCAATACATTTACATGATACATTTTATTTTTGTATAACCAATATTAACACATTTTATGATCCATATTATGTGTAGGTAATAGAATTTATAGTCCATATCTATTTTTATATAACCATTTTTAATTATTGACCATAATTTTATGGACCATAATATAGAATTCTATATATGGATCATAAGTAATATATTACGTTCTGATTTTTTTTTTAGAAAGAAGTCTATATTTTTTGCTTTCCCAACCTATAATTGTTAACCAGAAACAAGCTAGATTGTCAAAAATAAATAAATTAATGTACTTAGAGTTACAAATAATAAAATCTGTAAAAAGAATAAAGTTAAGTACATAAAGATTTAAATGTAAGAATTCAAACTTAAGTAACCATAAATGAAAATTAAACCAATGACTAAGTACTACATATAATTCTAAATCATAACATGTAATTTATAAAAAGTATTTTGCCCATTCGTGCTAAATTTATTCAATTGTGTATGTCTATTGACTTGGTATCTCCAAAAGGCTGAAGTAAAAAATAAATATTAGTTTTCATAATAACATATGTGAAATCTCTAATTAGTTTTCTCAAAATATTAAACTATTTTTATACTTTGTTCCCAAGAATCAATAATGTTAGATTATAGTTCATATATCCAATACATGACATAATAGCCACATTCAAAACTTCATTGTTGCCTATTGCACTAATATATGAAGTTCAACCAAGTTAACTTATTGAAAAAACTAAAAAAATAATAATTTAATAGTTTCAATGAAGAACTAAATAATTCAGGATTAACCCAACATAGATTATGTGATGAAGTGGATCTTCTGTCTAAGACATTGCATACATTAATGGCATTGGAAAAAAATGAGGTCATTAATAATTTACAATATATTATATAAACTACAATAACACATATTATTTTGTAATTATTACATACCATTACACTACAGCTTTCAAGTTTGTACTTGCTTTTCTATGTAATGAACAAAATCACACCATAATATTGTTGATAAGAGAAATAAGCATCAATAGTCAATGAAACTTAAAAGAAATTAATTAATTAGTAATGTTACTTTAATTATGTAACATAAATTTAGTGAGCTTTATTTATGCATTAATCAAGTGCCATGTAAATTTTCTTGACAATATTTTTTTGAATCACTGTTGAATATAAGTCTAACATTCCACTTTTTATTATCAGACTCTTGTATATATTGATGCTCAAAGAAACCATAGATTTCAGCATTGGTTGTGTTAATAATTAATTAATTTATATACCTACATTAATATAATTTCAATGACATTGGTTCATATCATGAAACATAAATTGAATAAATGATATATAGATTTAAAGTATCATCCACAGTTGAATAATTACAATGTTAAACATTTGATTGCATTGAACAATTTCAAAGACATTTTGCATGTTTATATATAATGGTATATGTTCATTGTCAACATCAATGATTGTTGCATTTCAAGGAATGACACAAGATGACCGAAACAATTTTGTGAAACCTGACCAACTCCTAAATTAGATTAACATTTTGATGCAGTTATGGTTGGAGTCACGTTATATAACTCTTCAATAAACCATTACAAGAAACATGTTCTCATATCAACTGAGTTTCATTTGTTTTTCATTCAAACAATTAACATAGTGAGAATTATATCTTTCATTTACACCTCTCTTATTTTGTTGAGCAAATTGTAGAAATTCTTCAACATCATTCTCATAAATATAATTAATTCGACTTGTATTTATTCAACTTCAATTCATTACTACATAATAAAAGAGTTTGGTTTATGCATGAACATCTCCCATTTTGTATTAAAAAAAGTATGATCTTATCTCAATAAAAAATTCACAAATATGACACATTAAATCAACTACAACCAATTATACTAAAGAAAAATAATACAAAATGCAATTAGCTGAAATTTCATAAAAAAATATATGTAATGTAATTAAATATATGTACCGATAATCTATGAAGAAAATATTTAAACTCAATATATGATTGACATAACTATATACCTTCTTTTTAAAAAGAAAAAAAAACACTTAGATAATTAAAATTGAAGATAAAATTCAATCTTTATATTTAATCTCAAATAAAAAAAACTAAAATTCATTCAATTTAATATATTATCGAGAATCCTTGAATACTATAATATATTAAATATAACAATCAAGAACATAAAATCACAACAGGAAAAAAACATCAACAAAAGTATATCCATTTATTTACTGTCCTTCAAATTCAATATATAATTTAACATATTAATTTAATTAAAAATAAATAACAAAATTCTAATGATCTTAATTAATTTTTTTATGAGATATAAAATATCATATTAAAATATAACCTTAATATGAATACCAATTGTAAAATATATAAAAATTGAAAAGAAAAAAAAAAACGCTAACTTGCGCGGTCTCGGAAACCAGCGGAAAGACCAGTGGCTGGAGCGGTAAGTTGGAGACTCTCTTTTTTCATAGTAGCACCGGGGCGGCGGAAATGGAAAAACCAGCATTGGAAATAGAAAAACCGACAGCGGCAGCGGCGATACCAGAACCCAGGGACAGCGACCTCCAATCTTCAGAGGCAAAATCAACGACAGCGGGTGAACGAAATCAACGACAGCGGCGTGCAAAGTAATTCATATTACATATGCAGTATCCATGCTAAATTAAATTTTAAATTCTATACTCTAAATCAAATTTTAAATTTATATGTACCTTTTACCCCAGTTTTATCCTATAACCTGAGTAAAATATTATTTTTTTTATATTGATTAAGTTGAAATTATGTAACATATGTTCAAATAATTACGTTACTGTTTTTGCTTTGGCACCAATTTGTATTTAACCAACCTGTCATTATTAAATCTCTTTAAATTTCTCTTTTGTATTAACATCATTATAGAATATCCATTACTAGGTTTTTAATTATGGCTCACTCAGTAATTTTTTAATGTTATATCTTAAGTTTAAAATAGTTTCTAAATAAAATAGAAATTATAAAATAAATTATATATATGTGTGATTTTAATAGTGGGTTGACTTTTTTTTCTACTTTTAGAATCTTATTAATGTATTTTTATAAATTTATTCTTTATATTTAAAGTTTATAGTATAAAGTTTAAGATTTAGAATTTAGAATGGTTTGATAATTCTTAATTTGACAACCTCATTACTGAATACACATTGTAAAAAAAATGATACAATGGTTAAAAATCACTGGAAGCACTTCAATGAAGTAATTAATGACACAACCAGGTCAAAAAGAAAATAAAGGCAATACACAATTATACTTTTCAAATAATTACTAAGAAAATGACGCAACCAGATTGCTCAACTATTGAAAAAATAAGAATCAAATATACATAAACAAAATCTCAGACTCATAATTTAAAAAGAACCACACAATCAATGTTTATATTACTATAAACAGAAGAAGTTTTCTGCTACACAGATTCAGATATTATGAATAAAATAGATATTAATATATCATGATGTAGTCTGAAACAAATTTATTGAAATAAGTGGTGATTTATTCTGACTTTGGAACATTGCAGAAAGCACCAAATTAATTATGGCAAACATAGATGAGCCCACCGTCCAACTTTTTGACTTGATTGTTTTTTATCAGTTACTGGCTGCAGCAAGCTATACCACAGATCTGTTATCTCTTACTTCTCTTCCTCATCCATTCATATAAACACTTCATTCCCTACCAAATACTTCACCACAACAAACACATTACACTGAATATTGCACCGTGTTAAACCTCTCATATTGATGGCTAAAGACAACTTGAAGCTTTTGGGTGGTTGGTTCAGCCCTTATGCTCTAAGGGTGCAGATTGCCCTTAACCTCAAGGGTTTAGATTATGAGGTTGTTGAAGAGACCTTGAATCCCAAAAGTGAACTTCTTCTCAAGTCTAACCCTGTGCACAAGAAAATCCCAGTTCTCCTGCATGAAGATAAAGTCATATGTGAATCTGCAATCATAGTGGAATACATCGATGAGGTTTGGACCAATGCTCCCCACATCCTTCCACAAAATGCCTATGACCGAGCTATTGCCCGATTTTGGTTTGCTTACACTGATGAAAAGGTATTTGTTTTTTGTTTTTGTCATTCTGATTCGTACTAATTGATTGTTAAGAATTCAAATCTAATGCTTTAAGTCTTTTATAGATTTCGTTCATGTCTATCTTTATGAGATTTTATGAATGTGTAACTACTTAATTATGCAAGTGTTTTTGCTAGTTATATGTGAGTGTGACTCTTCTAGACTAATTTTCATACACTATAATGCTAATGTTCTAGAGCTTTTATATCATCAATTAATTAGAAATTATTACTTACAAGAATTGTCATAAAAAGCATATCCTTATTTAAGATGACTTAGTCTGTAATTGTATGACAGTATAAAAGTTCTTTACACTCTTTGTTAGATACATCAATTTTTTATTAAGTAACTCTCAACTTTTTTTTTTTTTTGGTGAATTATTTGTTCTGGGAGTAGTGGCTTCCGTCCTTGAGAAGTGTTCTAATAGCTGAAGACGATGAGGCAAAAAGGCCACACTTAGAGCAAGCAGAGGAAGTACTTGATAGGTTCGAAGAAGTGCTAAACAAGGGCAGTGAAGGGAAGGTCTTTTTTGGAGGAGATACAATTGGATTCATTGATATTGGTTTTGGTAGCTTTTTGAGTTGGATGAGAGTGATAGAGGAGTTGAGTGGAAGAAAATTGCTAGATGAAACCAAGCACCCAAGTTTGTTCCAATGGGCTGAAACATTTGCTGCTCATCCTGCTGTCAATGGCCTTCTACCAGAAACTGACAAGCTTATTGAATTTGCCAAGGTTTTAAAGCTAAAGTTAAGTGCAAAGTAAATGGAATCAAGTTAATTGAAGGATGGATTTCAAAGTTCCTGTCCTAAGCTCTCTATTATATGTTTGTTGCAAATATCTTTATTTAGTAGTTATGTTAAATTGAAAAATGGAGTAAAATCCATTTGGAATTTGTTGAGCTTTTGAGTTGTAATGTTAATGTCTGAAGTTTCAAAACATTCAGGAAATCAAGATTGTGATGAAGGGTTGAAATGAAATTGCAATGAAAATGGTTTAAATCGATGTGGGACTCGAGGTGGAGACATGATAAACAAGCACGCTGAGATTGTTTGCACCGTCGGAGTCTGTCCAATCCACACACAACAAATCTCATACGTTTTAGGTAGTTGTTAGCGAATTCTTGATATACTAAAAGTGTCTTTATTAATTTTATTTTAAAATTTATTTATTAAATAATTTTTTTCTCTTTTCCCCGTACAATTAAAAGAAAAAAATTGTTTAAGATTTTTCTTTTTCTTTGTTAATGTACATTAACGAACTTTATTAATAAATATTAAAAAATAATCTTATAATTATTATGAAATATCTTATTTTTGTTTTCCGCAACACTGAATTTGTTATCACAAAATTAATTAATTCAATTTTTAAAATTATTAGTATAAGTTGTAAATATCTGCAAAATAAATAAAAATATATCACATCTTTTAAAAGTACAATAGTACAATGTAACATAGATGTCTGCACGTAAAAGAGAAAGAAAAAAATATTTAATAAATAAATTTTTAAATAAAAAATAATAAAAATATTATTGATATATCAAAAATTTATTAGGTTCAAGAAACAATTTATATCGTATAGAAAACAATTACATATCTTTTAAGGTTTTGATAAAATGATATTTAAAAATAAAATAGACCTTTTTCATTTGGATACATTTAATTTTCTAATGTCATTTTTTAATCATCAAACTACTTACAAAACTGAATAATTTTTAATTCTATGGTAAACTAAAATTAGATAATATGCTGAAAACATATTATAAATGCAATTTGAATTAAATTCAGTAATTAAAATGATTTTTATATTTAAAATTAACAAAAACTTTACAATTTTTAAGAATTTTAAGTATTCAATATATAATGGAGGAAACGTCAATCACAATACCATAAATTTTATTTCCCGTATTTAGTTTATTATAACATTCTCAAAAAATATTGTTTTCGACAATGTTTTTCGTAAAATTATTAAGATTTTCATGTTGAAAAAAAAAAGTTTCAATGGTCATATTATCCTTTATTTTTTTAAAAAAAAATATTACGTTAGTCTAGTTAACTCGTTTAATTTTACATTAAATTTTGAAAAAAAAAAATCTTATAAAAATTGATAAATAATTCCTTTCATTATTACCAAACATATATAAATATAGTTAATTCATCGCTACTTATCATATGTTTTATTTTATCTACACATTCGAATAAGTTTTAATGTTTTGGATATAACAAAACGAGTCAATCCAGCTTCTTTCGGCATGGTCCGTTATAATAACGGAGTCGGTGGACCTTTAAACTATAAGATTGATCTATCAATTTTTTTAAGATTTTTTATTTTTTTATTTTTACTTTAATATATATATATATATATATATTAAAAACATATTTATTTATATAAATAGTTTTAAGTTTTTAGTTGCTTGATTAATGTCTCTAATTGAATAAAATAAAATAATTATAAGTGAAATTTAATTTGTAAATATTAATAACTTAAGTTATAATATTATAAAAGATTTTTTTCAATCTTTTTATTTTAATTTAAAAAAAAAAAGTGGATTAGTAAATTAATCCACCCTATCTTGTTTCTAACCCGCTAATTCGACAGATTTGGTAGGACGAACTAGCAGATTGAAAATACCAATCGTATCCATCATATTTTGATGGACTAACTAGCTAACTCGTAAGTCAAGACCCACTTTGCTATCTCTAGTTTGGCATCCATAACTACTTTTAAGATTGGATAATATTTCACGTTTAAGTCATTTTTTCTTCACCTCAACTTTATTTTCGCATCCATTATATAAAATATCTTCTAAATATAATATTTTATGGTTAATTTAAAATTATATTACATACATTTTTAAATTACGCAATCTAAAATTATCTATATTATATGTACAAACACTTTCCTGGACTCTAGTCCAATAAAATAGAAACCTTATTTTATTATTATCATAAAATACTAATGACTCACGAGCTTTATCAATATTTTAAAAATAAATTCTTAATGTTTAATGTTTTTGTAAGATGAAGTAAATGTGGACAAGCATACATATACAATTGACTAATAATGACAACTACACAAAATTGTTGGATAACCTAATATTATAAAAATGTAAAACAAATACTTAAGGTGTCACCCTCATGTTTGCATGTAACGACAACACCTAATTATTCGTAAGTTCAAGCTACATTTAACACTTAAAACACTATCATGCTAAATTTGTCTAAAGGAACTGAAACATGCACATCTATTATTAAATAATAATAAAAATAGAAATATTCATCTAAAGAGTCTTATCAACCATGACAAAAGTTATTATTTTCATCACATCTTTGATTGGTTTCATCACCAATTTAACACTCTAACATGCACACACAATTGAAAAAAAGCTCATAAAACTAAAGATCACTAATATTTGGAAAAATATTCTCTTATATAAAAGTTTGTTCGCTCATAACCCCTCTTTATTGGAAAGTTATATTTAGCTCATTCCTTAACTTCCTCCTAGTCCAAGTTTTGAGATGTCTCCTCCCACCATTTTGATCCAAACTCTAATCACAAGATGTTTCACCAAAGGATTTGAAGGTCTTTGTCCACCTGTTGTCACCATTTAAATTATATTTGCTCGTCAACTCTGCATCACTTAACTCCATACAATCATATATAAATTTCCCAAATCTTGAAAGCTCTTCATATCATGACAACCCCCTAAAAGTAAAAAAGAAGACATTCTTACTTAGCAAAAGTTGACAACAAGATAACTCAAAAAGCTTATCAAACACCAAAAATTTAGAGCTCTTAGATGAGAGATTTTGAGATTCTAAAATGTGGTCCCTTCGTGGCACTTACCCACCATTTATTTTACGAAAACAAAGCCAATGCATCAATAATCACAACCTCTACCAATCGTTAGATCCATTTTCTCTAATGATCGCACGAGTGCAATCCTTCATCTTTTGAGTGCACAATCTTCATTAAATGCACAGAGTTTTTGTAACCCTGAAAGGTTATTGGCTCTTTGACACTTACACCTACTGGAGTTTGGAAGTTATTGTTTATTATGACTCAATAAGAAATGGACCAAGGAAATGAATTTTTTGTCTTTTTGTTTTTCTAAAATTTTTTCATCATATGTATCTCTTATAAATTAGTGTGTATCTCCTCCATATTAGTGTATGAATATTAACCCTAAGACATCTCAAACTACCAAAGGCACCTAAGTAACAATGTCTTGTACATAAAAAGAAGTCCAAGAACATTCCAGTTTATCAAAGATTCCCAATAACAAAACTATAAAAGATTAATGCCTCAATGACATGCTAGTTACACTTAATAACAATTTAATAATAGTGTAAATAAGTGATAATTTCAAGATATACTTTCAGAGGGTATAGATACAAGGCTTCTAAAAAGAAACTAATATCAATTTTGTGATTTTGTTTGTATGAGATAATTATGTGATTTTTTATCTTTATGACATAATCAAATTACCATCAATTATGTTTATTAGGTTTTATGAAAGTATGAAATTGTAACATTTTTATTTGTTTTCTTTTTAGCTATACCCAAAATGGATACATTACTTGTATATATTCAACCCTTTACTTTTGATCTTAATAGAAAAGTATAGAAAATATTTTCATTCTCATACCCTTTGTTCATCTCTTTATTTTCATAATGTGGTATCAGTGCTCTACTTTGAGAGCTCTGGTTACTACGTTTATCATGACTGAAATTGTTGATCTATCATAAGATTTTAATTCACTTTATCATATTATTTCTTTCTGATAATCCTTCCTTTCTCATTATCCCTATCATTCTTGAGGGACCAAACTACCATTATTGGTCACGTTCGTTTCAAATGAACCTCATTTCAAAGAACAAGATAGGTTTCATTGATGGAACCATTCAAGCTCCTACTCATACTAGTCTACTGTTTCTAGCATGGCAGAGAGCCAACATGTTGGTTGAAACAAGCCAATACGTTTTCAGCATGGATACTCAAGGTTGTTTCTCCATCCATTGCATAGAGCATCATCTGTAAGGACAATGCCTTTAATATATGGAATGATTTAAAGGAAAGGTTCTCACAAGGAGATATGATTCATATTTTTGATGTCAGGAGATGATTTCTTCTTTAAAACAAGGTGAGTTGTTTATTACAAACTATTTCACTCAACTCAAAACTATTTGGGATGAACTTGATCTTTTTTGTCCCCTATCTTCTTGCTCATGTGATAATGCTCTTGTGAATGTTTCTAAATATAAAACACAAGACCAAATTATTAAATTTCAAAGGAGGTTAAATAATAATTATTTGACTGTGAGAACTCAAATTCTATTGATGGACCCCTGGTCGTCCTTGAACAAAGTTTACTCTCTCGTTACACAACAAAGAGAGAAAATTTTTTGGTGATCAGTCCAAGGCTATGGTTGCTACTAGTGGAGGAGGTTATAAAAACAATGCAACAACCTATGGAAGAGGTTCTGGTTATGGAAGAGGAAGTCGTGGAAGAGGAAATATTTCTAAAGTCTGTAGTCATTGTAAAAAAGACAAGGCATACCATTGATACATGTTATAAAAAGCATAATTTTCCACCTCATTTCAAGTTTATAAATCAAAACCATGATCAAGATATGTTAATGTAGTTTCTCAAAGTCAGAAGTACAATCTCAACAAATTGGTTTTACTCCTGACCAATATCAAACATTGTTAATTCTCTTACAACAATCCAAATCTAATCGCAATGTTTATAATCAAGTATATGTCATTCTTTCTAACATGACAACACATACTGGTAATAAATTTTTCTCTTCCTTTAGTTCTTGGATTCTTGGTGGTGTTATTTGTTCATCCTTGACTCATTTCACTTCATATCATCAATTTAATCATATCTATGTTAAATTACCAAATGGAGATCATTGCAAGTTATTTTGGAAATATTTTTATTAATCAAAATCATGTTCTAGATAATGTTTTGTATATTCCTAACTCACTCTTAATCTTTTTTTTACTAGTAAATTTAATTCATAATTTGTTTTGTGTGATTATTTTTTATTCTAATGATTATCACATTCAGAACAAAAACTGGTTAAAGATGATTCGATTAGCTTAGATGCAAAATAGACTTTATATAAAAAAAAGTCTATTCCTATCAAAAACTTTAAATCAAACATATCTAATTTATCCATTGTCAATTTTACTATTAGTCACCTTAAGATCCATTAACATTTTTTATTAGGACATGTTTTAAATTAATTTATTGATGTTATTGAGAATAAATTTTCAATAATATTAATATTAACAATAATTGAAAAAAAATAAAAAAATTAAAAAAAAAAAAAAAAAAAAACTAACTTGTGAAGGGCGGTTTCGAGAACCAGCGGAAAGAGCGATGGCCGCAGGGGTAAGTTTGAGATTCTCGTTGTCATCATAGTAGCACCGGGGCGACAGAAATGGAAAAACCGGCAGCGGCCATACCGGAACCCAGGGCAGCGGCCTCCATCTCCAGAGGCAAAATCAACGACACTGGGGGTGAACAAAATCAACGACATGTTACATCGGTTTATAGTTCCGATTTAGTATCCCATTCGAAATAAAATTTTAACCCTATCATATGCCATATTTTACACCAGTTTTATCCCATAATTTGTGTAAAATATCATTTTTTATATCGATTAATTTGAAATTGAAATAACGTATGTTCAAATATTTACGTCACTGTTTATGCTTTACCACCCAATTTGTATTAACCAACCTCGTATGTGATTATTAAATCTCTCTTTTGTACTATTGTTAACATCATCATAGAATATTCATTACTAGGTTTTTAATTATGGCTCACTCAGTAATTCTTTAAAGTTATATCTTAAGTTTAAAATAGTTTATAACTAAAATAGAAATTATGAAATTATATATATATATATATATATATATATAATTTTAATAGTGGGGTTGGTTTTTTTTTTGTACTATTAGAATCTCATTAGTGCACTTGTGTAATTTGTTCCTACTTTAGCTACCTCATTAATGCACATTAATGCTTACACAACGAATAAAATGTGACAAAATTGAGGCAACACACAATTATACGTTTCAAATAATTAGGAAGAGAATGAAGCAAAAGCAACCAGATTGTTCAACTATTGAAAAAATAAGAATCAAATATAATGAAATCTTACACTCAATTTAAAAGATCCATCACAATTTATGAGGATATATTATCTTAGATTTGTCACGTGTTATAAAAGAATGATGAGTTTAGATCTCATAAAAAAAATTAACCCAATATATTTTTTAAAACAATAATTTTATTTTTAATTTAAAATCTTAAAATATTAAATTTTTGAATTTATTTTATTATCTATGATTCAACCTTTTTACTATTTAATATGATATTTAGATTCATACTTGTTTATATATCTAACAACATATTATGAAAAAAAAAAAAAATTGTAGTATCTCTTACTTCTCTCTTCTTTATCCATTCATATAAATACTTCATTCCCTAACTAATACTTCACCACAACAAACACATTACAGTGCATATTGCCCCGTGTTAAACCTCTCATTGATGGCTAAAAATGACTTGAAGCTTTTGGGTGGTTGGTTCAGCCCTTTTTCTCTAAGGGTGCAGATGGCCCTTAACCTCAAGGGCTTAGATTATAAGGTCGTTGAAGAGACCTTCAATCCCAAAAGTGAACTTCTTATCAAGTCTAACCCTGTGCGCAAGAAAATCCCAGTTCTCCTCCATGCAGATAAAGCCATATGTGAATCTGCAATTATAGTTCAATACATCGATGAGGTTTGGAACAATGCTCCTCATATCCTTCCACAAAATGCCTATGACCGAGCTAATGCCCGATTTTGGGTTGCTTACATTGATGAAAAGGTATTTGTTTTCTGTTTTTGTCATTCTTGTTCGTACTAATTAATTGTTAGGAATTTAAATCTGACTTGAAGTCTCAAATTTAGTATAAATAAAAAAAGTTACACAATATATTAGAAAAAAATATAAGAATATGGTGTCTTAAGTCTTTTGTCTTTTATATATGAGATCTTCTAAATGTGTAACTACTTAATTATGCAAGTGCTTTTGCAGTGTGACCCTTTTTAATTAATTTTCATACACTATAATGCTACTGGCGAGCATTTATATTATCAATCAATTAGAAATAATTTCTTATAAAAATTATCATAAAAATCATATTTTTATTTAAGATGACTTAGTCTGTGATTGTATGACAGTATAAAGATTCTTTACACTCTTTGTTAGATACATCAATTTTTTATTAAATAACTGTCAACTATTTTTTGGGTGAATGTTTTGTTCTGGGAG